>Ga0209541_10001939_pt1 | contig 40052 bp, 46 predicted proteins | sample RifCSPlowO2_01_FD_184027 | JGI IMG/M metagenome (GOLD analysis project Ga0209541, IMG submission 184027) | Groundwater microbial communities from Rifle, Colorado - Rifle CSP2_plank lowO2_0.1 (SPAdes) (version 2) | ecosystem: Environmental > Aquatic > Deep subsurface > Groundwater | place...
TAGAACACGTCCTTGCCAAGGATGAGACGGGAGTTCGATTCTCCCTACCCGCACAAAAAAATAGAATACGAAGTATTCTATGAATACTTTTTTGTAGCGGGTAGGGAGAATCGAACTCAGGAGGGGGTCGGGGAACCTATGGTTTCCCGTGAAGGAAAACAGTGAGCGAAGCGAACGTTAGAAACCGTGGGTTTCTAAAGAGGAGCGAAGCGACGAGTTCGATAGCGAAGCGTCTCCCATCTTTTGTATTATATACCGCACCCTTCGACAAACTCAGGGCAGGCAATAAAAAAACTCCCTAGAGGGGAGTTTTTTGTTTAGAAAGCCTTAAAAGGACATTTTGGCAAAAGTGGTCAATATGTCTTATTAAGGAATGATCATAATAATTGATAACGAGAATGTTCGATTAAAGGACACCACTATATTAGGCTATTATTTCACAACATACTGTCAACTACGCAAATCGCAAAAATATGGGTATAACTGTGCAAAACTGTGGATAACTCTGGGGATAGTGTTAATAAAGGACAAAAAACACTAAACTTGACAGCTGTTTATTGTTAGTAAAAATAAAGGACATTTGTATTAAACCTATATTTATCAATGGTTTTATACAAAAACGGTCCAAAATACTGTTAAACACCCTAAATATGTTACTAAGTAACATATTTAGGGTGTTAAACATGAAACATGCCTTATTTTCTTGAAAAACGTCTAAAATTGGAGGATCTATATGTTAATATTTAACAAATGACAAAAGATACTGAATCCCGAGGTATTGGTAGGCTCGGAGAGGATATCGCTGTAAAACACCTTGAAAACAAGGGTTTTACAACTATTGAGAGAAATTACCTTAAAAAATATGGGGAAATTGATATTATCGCCAAAAAGGGGGATATCCTTCATTTTATTGAAGTAAAGAGTGTTTCATGTGAAAATAACCCCTCAAATGTTCCGCGGGCAACAACCGATAATTATAGACCAGAAGACAATATTCACACCCAAAAAATCAAAAGGTTGTCACGCACAATCCAAGCGTATTTATTAAGTAATTATCAAAATAAAGAACCTGCGTGGGTATTCGATGTAGTAACGATAAAAATTGACATGATCAACAAACGAGCGTATGTTAAGTTCCTTGAGGATCTTGTTTTGTAAAACTACAAATTTCTCAAAAAAGACATATTGTGTTAGTATTTCGTATGGTTTCCTAAGAAAACGGGGTGTAGTATATCGGTAGTACGTCTGCTTTGGGAGCAGATAGGCCGAGTTCGATTCTCGGCACCCCGACTCGAGTGTGTTAAAAAAATAGAAACATAAAATAAAAGTGGTATTTACTCTTTGTAAATACCACTTTTATTTTATGTTGTGGTGCTATGTATTTATTATTAGCGACGTAGAGCGAGAGGAATAAGAAAGTACTCTTTCTTATTCCCGAGCCGAGGAGCTAATATAGGTCAATACCCTGCGGTCTCTGCCGCAGGGGCCTATATTTTGCATTTGCGGTGTTTTCCTTTATGATAGTGCATATCCACAAGTTATCCACACGTTTAACACTGTTTTATCCGCTTGTTTACATTTTTTATTTGTAGGCTTGGGAATATAATAGGGATACCTTCTTTCTTTTAACTTCTTATGACTGACAATACACAACTTTGGGAATACGCACTTCGTGACCTTGAAAACAGTCTTTCACGAGCAAACCTTAGTATGTGGTTTAAAAACACCTCTATTATCAAACAAGAAGAGGGGATGGTGGTCATAGGAGTTCCAAATGAATTTGTAAAGGATTGGCTCCAAAACAAGTTCCACAAGATGATTTTGAAGTCTCTTCGTAATCTCGTGGAAAACACTCGTGGTGTAGAATATACGGTATGTAAAGTTGAGGAACCTAAAAAGGAGGAGAGGGCGGTAAAAGAAGAATTTAAGGGTGGTTCAGAGCTTCCTATTGCCGACCTTTATATTAACCGAGAAGACGGGTTAAATCCTCGCTATGTGTTCGATAATTTTATTATTGGGCCCTTTAATGAGCTTGCGTACGCTGCATCACAGGCAATTTTGAAGAAAGTAGGTACCAATGTATATAATCCACTCTTTATTTATGGAAATACTGGTTTGGGGAAAACACACCTCATTCAAGCAATAGGAAACCATATTAAGAAAAATTACCCCGGAAAGAAAGTGTTTTATATCACTTCTGAAAAATTTTCTGTTGATTACATCAATTCTGTACAGCAGGGAATTAAGGCAATGAATGTTTTTAAAGAGAAATATCGTAAATATGATCTATTTGTTATGGACGATATTCAGTTTCTTTCTAATAAAGAAAAAACTCAAGAAGAGCTTTTTCATGTCTTTAATGAGCTTTACCACAACAACAAGCAGATTATTTTCTCATCTGATAGACACCCAAACTATATTCCTGCCCTTGAGGACCGTTTGAAGTCACGCTTTGGGTCAGGAATGATCGTAGATGTGCAAGAGCCGGATTATGAGTCACGCCTTGCTATTCTTCGTGCAAAGGCACAGGCAAGCCAATTTTGCCCCCCTGATGACATCATTAATTACCTTGCTTCTTCTGTACAAGGCAATGTTCGTGAACTTGAAGGGTTGCTTAATGGTGTTATTTGCCAGTCTCAGCTTAAAAATAGGCATTTAAGTCTTAATGAAATTAAACCATTTATTAAAAATACAGCAAAACCAAAGAAGTTGCTGTCTGTTAAGGAGGTGGTGAAAGTTATTTCAGATTATTATAATATTCAAGAAGGGGATATTTATGAAAAAACTAGAAAAAAAGAGGTTCTAAAACCACGACAAATTGCTATGTTTATCTTACGTGAGGATTTTAATATCTCGTTTCCTACAATAGGCCAGAAGCTTGGCGGCCGTGATCATACAACCGTAATGCATTCTTGTGAAAAAGTAGAGAAAGATATGAAAGATGATCTTTCTTTAATGCAAGAGATTGATCAGCTCCGTGCAATGCTTTCATAAGAAAGAGGTGTGGAAAACATGGGGAAAATTTTGTTTGTAGTATGTGGATAAGATTGAAATAATACGTTAATAAAAGGTTAATAAAATATATGATAAAAAGTTATTAAAATTTTATCCACTTTTTATGAATACTTATCCACATATTAGAAATAAAAGAAGTAGAGAATATAGTGTTATTAAATAAAGGAATTATAAGATTATCCACATATCCACAGGTATAGTAACTATAATAAGATATAAATATATAATAATACACATATATGCACTTCACTTGTAATAGAGAGACTCTACAAAAATACATATCGCAAGCAGAACGAGTGACAGGGAAACATCTCTCACTTCCTATTCTCGGATCTGTGTTATTAGCGACCAATAATAAGATGGTTATTATTCGTGCAACAAACCTTGAGGTTGGGGTTGAGTTTCAAATTCCGGCAGAAATAAAAACAGAAGGAAGTATTGTGCTTCCTGGAGCCCTCCTTGCAAATACCCTTGGAAGTATACCCGACGAAAAGGAGATTAGTCTTATAGCGTCAAATGGCGTATGTAAAATTACTACAAAGAAAAAAACATTAAATATTAAAGGGTTTTTACCAGATGATTTTCCTACTATCCCTATTATTCATAATGGTGAAGGTTTTATAATGTCTTCAGCGAAGTTTATACAAGGAGTAAAAAGTGTAGTAATGAGCGCGGCTATTTCTGATATTAAGCCTGAAATAGTAAGTATTTATCTTTATCAAAACGGTGATTCTTTAATTTTTGTAGCTACTGACTCTTTTAGGCTTGCAGAAAAGAAGATTAAACAACAAGGAGTTACTTTATCACAAGGAGTTATTATTCCTGCAAAAAATATCATTGAAATGGTACGTATTTTAGAATCAGAGAGCGGGGACATTAATTTTTTAATTACTAAAAACCAAATTTCGTGCACAGGAAAATCACTCTACTTCACTTCTCGTGTAATACAAGGTATTTACCCTGATTACGAGCAAATACTTCCTAAAGCACACACTACAGAAATAACCCTTTTAAAAGAAGATTTAGTAAATAACCTTAAATTATCAACCTTTTTTTCTGATAAATTTAATAAAGTAACACTTACTATTAATCCGCAAAAGAAAATTTGTATTATTTCAACAAAAAATATAGAAGTGGGAGAAACAGAATCAAATATTGATGCAATGCTTACTGGTGATCCTGTTGAAATATCCCTTAATGGAAAACATCTTTTTGATTGTCTTTCTGTAATAGAAAAAGATAGTGTAGTAATACAGTTTAATGGCGCGGATAAACCAGTGGTAATACGAGGACTAGGTGATAATTCCTTTACGTACCTTACCATGCCTCTTACACGTTAAAAATCTTATATTATAACCCTATGCTCCAACTCTCAGACCTCCTCTCTCGTTTTAAGGGTATATCAAATACTGAAAAAATAAAAAAAGAAGTAGCGGGTCAAGAAATTACTACTATAATTGGTGTTCCTGTTACTTATCAACAAATAGCTATTTCAAAAAATACACTTATTCTTAAAGTTCAACCAATAATAAAATCAGAAGTAATGTTGAAAAAAGAGGAACTTCTTCAAAAAATAAAAAATATACCAGGGTTAGAGCATATTACCTCAATTCAATAATTTATCCCCATTTTGATAAGAATAATATTTTTGTTGTGATATAATATTTACAACAACTATTCTTATGGATGAGGATATTACTATTATTTTTAAAAAACAAGCAGAAGTACTACCTTCAGAAATAAGGAGGTATATTGCTTCTGGTGAATGGGAACAAAAAATTAATACGCTTACTCAAAAGTTTAATTTATCAGAAGAGACCGCAGGTGTTCTTGGACGTGAGGTAATGCTCGTATTGGCTGGTCTGGTGCACCCAGGAGTGTTCCGTGGTGAATTTGCGAGTGATATTAGTGATATTGATGACACCACGATAGATGCAATTGTTTCTGAAGTAATGAGTTCTATATTTCAACCAATACTCCCGATTCTTGAAAAATTTTTTAAAGAGCAAGACGCTACACCAGAACCTGAAATTGAACCTCAAAAAGAGAAAGAAAAAATTACTATTCCTGCACCACCTTCGTTAATAGAAACACAAAGAGTATGGGAAAAGAGACCTGAAGTGGTACCAGATAATCTACCAACCGGAGAGGTTGTGGGTCAAAATATCGTGCCTATACGTTCTGAAAATAACATACCTTCTTTCTCTACACCTGTTCCTCATGAACAAACAATAAACAATACGCTAAACAAAGATGGGCAAACACACCCTTTTGAGGAAAAAATGAAAAAGGTATTTACGGGTGGGGTGGTGGATAGGGGAGGTTTAGTTATTGATCAAAAATCAGAAAATAATTCAGTATTACCCAATATTCTTTCTGGGCGCCCTGCTCATGATCCTTATCGAGAACCAATAGAATAACATTGTTTGATAAAGTATTATTGGTTTTTAGTTTAAATAATGAACATATGCAATTCCATTTTCCTCAATACATAGACATAGAAGATAAGTTGTTTGGCCCGCTCTCTCTCAAGCAAGCAATTTATACCGCAGGAGGTATTGGAGCCGTATATGCGGTGTATGTATATATTCCTTATTTGTTCCTTTCTGTACCGATTATTGTGAGTATTGGAGTACTGACATGGGCACTCGCATTTTATCCAAAGGAAAAACTTGGAAGACCATTTATAGAAGTTCTTGAAGCGGGTTTTTATTATTTATTGCGCGAGAAGCTTTACACCTGGAAAAAAACAACAAAAGAGCCAGTCTTGGGACAAGTAGAAAATTATACACCCACACAAGCGCCGTTGACACCCGTTATTCCGCAAGGAAAACTTTCATCTTCATCGTTTGGTATTGATATAAAAGGTCCAGAAATAGAGCGAGAGCGTGACGATGAATTGGTGGTACGAGGGAAGAGTAGTATTCTTTCAGGTCCTGCTTCTGCTGAAGCAGGCACACTGTCAGTTGATTCATATATTCTTCAACAAAAAACACCTAAGGTAGATACGTTTGTGACACCAAAAAACGCAGAACACTCGCCATATAAAACACCACCATCGCCATCAGCGAGTGCAACAAAAACAGAAATTAAAAAATAAAAGCACCGCGTACGTTTGTGGTGGTTAACTTTATTTTTTGTGTGATATACTAAAGTCAGTAGATATTTTTAAAATATCTTTGCATACCACATGGCAGTAACATCGAAAGCGGCGCAAGATTTTGTGCCCATAAAAGAAATAAGAGATGGCGTGGTCATTTTAAAAGATGGCACCATGAGAATGCTTCTTATGGCATCTTCGGTAAATCTCGCGCTGAAATCTGGTGATGAGCAAACTGCGGTGCTCATGCAGTTTCAGAGTTTTTTAAACTCTCTTGAGTTTTCTACACAAATATTTATTCAATCCCGACGTTTAGATATTCGTCCATATTTGCGTCGTCTCGAAGATCGTCATAAGGCAGAAATGAATGACCTTTTAAAAGTTCAAATACGCGAGTATATTAACTTTATTAGGACCGTGACGCAGATGACTAATATTATGAACAAATTGTTTATAATTGTAGTTCCTTTCTCTCCAACAAAGTCGGTTACCGCAACTACTGAATCAAAAAATGGAGGCATTTTGAATAATTTACTAGGAAAGAAAAAAAACGAGAAACCCGTCGTTTCTCAAGGAGCACTTGAGGCGTTTGAGGAGGCACGTTCTCAGCTCGAACAACGCGTAGGTATTGTAAGTCAAGGGCTTTCACGCACTGGCGTGCGCGTCGTTTCACTAGGAACGGAAGAAATAACAGAGCTGTATTATCATTTATTTAATCCCGGAGAAGATGAGAAGAGGGTTGCGGTTAATGAATAACGTATTTAATAAATAATTATGTTGGATTTTTTTACCAAAAAACAAGATTCTCTCCAAAAGGAAAACACCATCCCTGTTCTTCCTCAAGAGTTATATAGCGATACGGGATTAAACCTCGCAGATATTATCGCACCCTCGGCGGTAAAGGTTAATTCTAAGCACCTTAACTTAGGTGAAAAGGTGGTGCGTTCGTTTTTTGTGACGTCGTACCCAAGCGTGCTTACGGATAATTGGCTTACCCCGCTCATTAATCTTGATAAAATTTTCGATATTTCAATTTATATTCATCCTGTCGATACAGCGGAAATAATGAAAAAGTTTGAGAAGAAGGTAGCCGAGGTTCAAAGTCAAATAAGTGTGCGTGAAGAAAAAGGGTTTGTGCGCGACCCTATGCTTGAGGGTGCTTACCGCGACCTCGAAGATCTGCGTGATCGTCTGCAACAAGCACAAGAAAAAATGTTTGACGTTGGGTTGTATCTCTCGCTCTATGCAGATTCAGAGGAAGAGCTCGGTCATATTGAGGCAGAAATTAAATCAATGCTTGAGTCACGCTTGATTTATCTTCGCCCTGCATTATTTCAGCAAGAGACAGCCTTTCAAAGCATCCTTCCACTCAATGACGACAAGATTGAGGTTACCAAGAAAATTAATTCAGAACCACTTTCAAGCTTTTTTCCATTTGTGTCGTTTGACCTTACTTCAGACAAGGGTATTTTATACGGTATTAATCGCCATAATTCCTCGCTTGTTCTGTTCGACCGCTTTTCACTCGAAAACTATAACTCGTTGACGTTTGCAAAGTCTGGTTCTGGAAAGTCATATGCAACAAAACTTGAGATCTTGCGTAGTTTGATGTTTGATACTGACGTTATTGTGATCGACCCCGAGCGTGAATATGAATCAATGGCAGAAGCGGTAGGCGGGCGCTATTTCAATATCTCGCTCAATTCCACGCACCATATCAATCCATTTGATCTTCCCGTACCTCGCGAAGATGAATCTCCTGCGGACGTGCTTCGCTCTAACGTTATTTTGCTCGTAGGACTTTTCCGTTTAATGCTCGGTGGTTTAACAAGTGAGGAGGATGCGATCGTTGATCGTGCAATTTCAGAAACCTATGCACTCAAAGACATTACACCAGACTCTGATTTTACGGCAATCGAACCACCGCTTCTTTCGGATTTTGAAATGGTGCTTTCTGGTATGGAAGGAGCAGAATCAATCCTTACACGACTTACCAAATACACGCGTGGTTCATGGGCGGGATTTTTGAATCAACCTTCTAATGTTGATATTAATCGTAAGTTTATTGTATTTTCAGTTCGTGATATGGAGGACGATTTGAAGCCGGTGGCGATGTATATCGTGATGCACTTTATTTGGAACGCAATTCGTCGCACCTTGCGCAAGAGACTTTTAGTGGTGGATGAGGCGTGGTGGATGATGAAATCAGAGGATACTGCAAGTTTCTTGTATGCGCTCGCAAAACGCGGACGCAAATACTATTTAGGTGTTTCAACTATTACGCAAGACGTTAATGATTTCTTAAAATCTCCGTATGGTCTCCCTATTATGACCAACTCGTCTATTCAACTTCTCCTCAAGCAATCACCCACCAATATCGACGCCGTACAAAAAGCATTTAATTTAACTGACGAGGAAAAATTTCTCCTTTTGGAATCAGGTGTGGGGGAGGGAATCTTTTTTGCAGGGATGAAACACGTTGCGATTAAGACTATTGCTTCCTATACAGAAGATCAAATTATTACGTCTGATCCCTCGCAACTTCTTGCGATCAAAAAAGCAAAACGTGAATTATCGGAAGCGGAAGACGGCGGTAAGGCATAGTTGTTAATTGTTGGCGAACCGCGGTATACTATCATTATGAAACTTAGGCACATCCTAATTTTATCCCTCTGTTCTTTTTTGCCGATGTTTGTGTTTGCAGCAGCTACAACAACAATGGGTCGTACCGTAGAAGAGGACCAACTCATTAAGGGTCTTCAGGATCAAGTGAGCAACCTCTTGAGTCCGAAACATATTCGTCAAAACGCTATCGCAGAATATCTCAAAGTCTCTACAAGTCCTCAGAGTCCAAAACCCGGCGAGACGGTGCGCGTAACCATTGAAAGTTACCTTTCGGATTTAAGTAGGGCAACCATCACGTGGTCGGTAAATAATAAAATTATCGAGAAGGGGATTGATAAAACCTCGTTTTCTTTTAAAGTCGGACCTTCCGGAGGATCGACACGTCTCGGTGTGCTGATTGTGACTAATGAGGGAGAAGAAGTGTATAAGGAATATAGTTTTAATCCACTTGGACTTACGATACTTTGGGAGGCTGATACCTATACGCCACCTTTTTATAAAGGAAAACCTCTTGCTACTTATCAGTCGCATGTTCGTGCCGTGGTTATTCCTGACGCGGTAAAGGCAGGAGGAGCCTTTGATACCAGCGCTCTTTCGTATACTTGGAAGCAAAATGGTTATGCGATACCCGAGGCTTCGGGATATGGGAAAAACTCATATACTTTTACCGCACCACGTCCTTATGAAGAAACAAGAGTTGGCGTGAGCGCATCACCCTTAAAAGAAGGAGCGCGTTCTGAGTTTGCGCTCAATCTCCCCATTACGAACCCGTTCATTTTTTTCTACGAGGTACATCCACTGCTTGGGGTGAGATACGAGAGACCTCTTGGTAGCGAAGTTGCGCTTTCTCAAAAAGATATTTCACTACGCGCAGAGCCATTCTTTTTTTCGAATGGAAAAAATGAAGCAGAGTCAATTTCATACACATGGGCGCTCAATGGTAAAACCATCGTTAATCCAGGGCGCGCGATTACATTGCGAAATACTGAGGGTATAAAAGGAGAGTCGCAACTTTCCCTTGGTATGTACGGAATTAAAAAAACATTTCAATCTGCAAGTCAGATGATTAGGCTTAAGTTTGATGAAGAAAGTGCGGGGGTGCCAACGTTCTAGTTTCGGGGTGTTCTGTTTTTTTGATATAATATACCCATATGTTTTTTTCTAAATATTTTTCCGCAGCACTTGCACTTGCATCGATCATTTTTTTTAGTGGAACACTCGTTGCAGTCGCTGCTAATACGATGGATATTCCGTATACCGCACTCGCCCCACTCCCCCTTGGTGAAGGAGGTACCATGCTCAAGACGTACACCATTTCCACGTATCTTTCAGGAATGTTCAAGCTTATCATTGCGCTTGGCGCCGCATTTGCCGTGCTCATGGGGATTACGGGTGGTATCCAATATGTTGCTTCAGGTATTGCACCGGCAGCACGAAAAGGAGCAAAAGAGCGCATCACGAATGCTTTGCTAGGTCTTGTGATTATTCTTACGTCCTATCTTATTTTGAATACCATTGACCCTAAATTGGTTGCGTTTAATTTCGGTCTCCCCCCTATTGAGGGAACACGCGCTGTCGCCTTGACGCCACTTGAGTTATTGGGGTTTGGAACCACGAGCGAGAGATGGTGTGTGCCACCACAAACAGGTACAGCATGGCCTAGTGATGCATATGAAAGAGGGGTTTTATATAAAAAAAACATCCTTGTGAATAAAGCTAATTGTACTGCTGTTGGTGCAAGTGGTTGTACAAGCGTCTGTGGTCTCAAACCTGATGTTATTGATGCACTTGGAGAGCTTAAAAAAAATTGTGATAACAAAATGGGGAAAATGTGTGCTGTTTGGGTTACAGGGGCCACAGAACATTGGTTGCATAAATCTCATAACAACAACCGCAATGTGGACTTGGGGATGAGCCAAACGTTTGATGCATATGTTAGAAAATCGATATACCTAGGGACAGGACATAGTTGTGGAATTTATAGTGCTCCTCATTGGTCTGTTGATTCACACATTTTTGTTGACGAAGGAGATCACTGGCATACGTGCTTTTAATGTTCCGAATACACACTTTTATGAACCGCAAACAAATCATCATTCTCGTTGTCGTAGGAGTACTTCTAGCTCTTAGTACTATTGGGCTGTTGTTATACACAACAAAATCACCAATACTTCAGATGGTTGGACTTTTCCCTGGAGAAGGGCAATTCGTTACACCGGGTGAAAACAGTGAAGGCGGTGAAGAAACAAATATTCCTATTTTTGTTCCCGGCGAAGGTGAGGAGGGTGATTATACACGACTCTATGAGCTTCATAAGGCACCGGTTGCAGGTGTCGGGTTTTTTGAAGTGAAGGGAGTTACTGCAAAGATCGGTAAAGCAAAAACTTCATCAACGGTAACCCCACGCATTCTTTCCGCACGTTATATCGAGCGCGGACTCGGGCATATTTACGAGACGTCCCTTGCAACTTTTAGTGAAGCGCGCATTGTGAATGAAACACGCCCACGTATTGCCGAGGCATTTTTTGGCAACAATAGCAAAAGTGTTGCCGTTCGTTATCTTGAAGAAGAATACGGAAATGAATTAATTGAGTCCCGCGTTCTTGCGCTCGGAACGGCCACTTCTTCATCTGGGTTTTATAAGACAGAAGAAGTAGTGCTTCCCAAATCCGTTCCCTTTATGGCTGCTGCCGAGGATGGTATAGATAAATTCTTTTATCTTATAAATGGCTCAGACGCTGCTTCGGGAACACTCGTTACCTCGAAGGGCGTAAAGGCAGGGGTCTTTTCATCAGCATTTACAGAATGGATTCCACAATTTCCTCATCAAAATCTTGTTACGCTTACGACGCGCCCCTCAGGAAACGTTCCAGGGTATCTGTTCTTCTTGGATACTACCACTAAAGCTCTCACGAGAGTTTTGGATGGTGTAAATGGGCTAACGACCAACACCAATCGCAATGGAAAGCTTGTTGCCTATACTGAAACGAAAGAGCGTGTACCAGAATTATTTGTGTTTGATGTAGTAAAAAAGGAATCACGAGGGCTCTTTAAACAAACGCTTCCTGAAAAATGCGCATGGAGTATAAAGGAAACAAATATTATCTATTGTGCGGTACCGCAAAAGATTTCCCCCGCAGTCTATCCCGATCAGTGGTACCGTGGAACTGTTTCGTTCTCTGATAGTCTTTGGAAAATAGATACCACTACATCGTTTGCAGAAAAAATATTAGTTCCTTCTGAGTACCGTGTTTCAGAGCTCGATATCATCAACCCCGTACTCTCGTCTGATGATTCGTACATTCTTTTCATAAATAAGAAAACGGGTACGCCGTGGATATATCGTATTGTAGAGAAATCTCCTTTTGAAAATACTATCGCAACTACCGCAACTTCTTCCGCTAAGATATTAGTGCAATAGGGGAGAGAATGGTATTACAAATAGGTACAAAAAAACCGTACGCAGTGTACGGTTTTTGGTTATTTCTTTGCTTAGTTTGAAACTTCCGTAATATGAACCGCTTTTCGTTTTACATAGAGTTCGTGAACGATTGAAAAGAGATTGCTGGTTGCCCAGTAGAGCGCAACCGCTGCCGAGAGGGAATACGAAACACCAAACACGATTACAGGGAGCACAAAACGCATTTGTGTATTGAGGCTTTTGCTAAATTCGTTTTTGAAAGAAGGTTTTGCGTCGGCGTCAGCTTTAACGGGAGGGGGTAGTGAGAGTTTGATTTGGAAGAATTGTGTAGCTCCAGCAATGAGCGCGAAGAGAATATTCTTTTTTGCTGCAAGAGAAAAACCGAGGAACATCATATTGAGTGCTTCTACGGGTGCATGCACAAATGAATACAAGCTTTCAATTCGTAAGTTTGGAAGACCCTTAAAAAATACAAAATAAAGCGCAAAGATGATGGGGAGTTGGATTAATACCAATACAAGACCAGAAAATGGATTGATGCCGTGCGTGCGGTAAAGTTCCATTATTTTGCGTGCCTGTTCTTGTTTGTTGTCTTTGTGCTCCTCTTTTAATTTTTCAATATGAGGGGCAACACTGCGGATCTTGGATTGAGAAACGATTGATTTGTGGGAAAGGGGGAGAAGTGCGCTCCTCACAAGGAGGGTGAGAAGGATGATTGCGACACCGACACTTTCTCCGGGGACGACATTAATAATGAAAACCAATGCATTGTAAAGCGGTTGATAAAAAATGGTAAAAAAAAGTCCTGATTGCATAATATAATATGGTAGCACAGAGGCTTGGTAAAAACTAGTTAAAGAGCCTATCCACTATCTCATACCTAGTCAAAATCTTCAAATTTCGAGCGAAAATCATACAATCCGACGAAGCTCGAGATATTCTGAGGAGGAGTGGATGATTTGCAGCCGAAATTTGAAGATCTTGGCAGGCAAGCCGTATTTTTCGCCTCCTTTTGCGGTGAGATAGTGAATAGGCTCTAGTGAGTTTTTAGTGTACCTGTGCTTTATGAAGTGCGTGTATTATTTCAGATTTTAATACATCAAACGATGCGTCCAATGCTTCAGTTTTAGGGTAAAAAACAATCGTTGCACCGTGAGAAAATTTCCCAAGGTACTGTTCTATGATTGCGTAAAAATGACGGCGAACGCTGTTGCGGGCCACTGCTTTTGGTGCAGTTTTTTTAGAAACAACTACGGAAACATTCACTCCTTTTTCTTTTGGGTAAATAACCGCTGAAAAAAGTGGAGAAAAAACACGAATTCCCTGTTTGGAATAAACAGGGAATTCTTTTCTTGATATACGATTTTTCCGAGGAAGCATAAAGTTTGTAGCTGTCGGGAGAAGAAGGGATGTAGTAAGAATGTGTTCTTGTTACATCTTGCATACACAGGTAACAATATCCACCGTTGTTATTAAACGGTTGATAATTTCTTGCGACCCTTTTGGCGACGTGCCTTGATGATATTGCGTCCGTTTTTGGTTGCACTACGTACAAGGAAGCCGTGGGTTGTTGCGCGCTTCTTTTTCTTTGGTTGGTATGTTTGTGACATAATGAGCTATTATACATAAAATAAACAAAAAGTCTATTAGCGACGTAGAGCGAGCGAAGTGGATGAGTACCCTCATCAACTTCCGAGCCGAGGAGCTAATATGAGACGAAGTGCTCTTATAGCGACGTAGAGCGAGCTAAGTGAATGAATATTTTCGTTCACTTCCGAGCCGAGGAGCTAATACAAGACGAAGTGCTTCTATCGCTCTTCATTTTCATTTGGTATACTAAGTATGAAGAGCATTCACTATTGAAATTTTTTATGGTCGTTAACAATCAACAACTCAAAGATTTTATTATTGACTCAGGACTTATTCCGCGCGGAGAAGTAGAAGATGTAAGTAAACGTGCTGAGGCAAAGAAGATATACCTTGGTGAAATTCTCGTTTCTGAAGGAAAAATTTCTGAAGATGACCTTCGTCGTACTGAGGCATATATTTTAGGAATACCATTCGTGGATCTAAAGGGGCAAAAGATTGAACTTGAACTACTTTCCCTTATTCCCGAGCCGATTGCACGCAAACACAATATTGCGGCGTTCAAAAAAACATCAACGGCACTCGAGGTGGCAATGCTTGATACTGACGACCTTGCGGCTATTGATTTCATTAAGAAAAAAGTAGGTCTCAAAATTCTTCCTCGTCTTACCGACAAGGAGTCAATGAAGGGACTGTTGTTGCAGTATCAAAAATCTCTTAAGGCTGAGTTTGGTGATATCATTGAAAAAGAAACAAACGTACTCAAGATGGTTGCTGATGGTCAGACGGATGCGGCGCAAAACGAAGAAGACCTTAAAAAACTTGCAGAAGATTTACCGGTCGTAAAAATCGTTGATACCCTTCTCAACCACGCGATTATTCAAGGAGCATCCGATATTCATATCGAACCAATGGATGCGCAAGTGGTGATCCGTTACCGTATTGACGGTATGCTTCATGATGCGATGGTGCTTCCCAAGACAGCTGCCTCTGGTATCGTTGCCCGCATCAAGGTACTCGCAAATCTTAAGCTCGACGAAAAACGTTTACCACAAGATGGGCGTTTTAAAATAGATTCATCGGGAGAAAAAGTTGCTTTTCGTGTGTCGACGCTTCCTGTGTATTATGGAGAAAAAACCGTTATGCGTCTATTGCGTGAGTCAGTATCGGGCTTTACCCTCGAAGGGTCTGGATTCCATGGGGTAGGGCTTGAGCGTGTGCACAAGGCAACGAAACAACGCGTAGGAATGATTCTCACGACAGGGCCAACAGGGTCGGGTAAATCAACAACCCTCTATACTATTTTGGATATTTTAAATCAGCCAGATGTAAACATCTCAACTATCGAGGATCCGATTGAGTACCAAATGGCACGCGTCAATCAAACACAAGTGAAGCCGGAAATAGGGCTTACGTTTGCGAGTGGACTCCGTTCGCTTGTTCGTCAGGACCCGGACATTGTTATGGTGGGAGAAATTCGTGACGGCGAAACTGCATCGCTTGCGGTAAATGCGGCGCTTACGGGTCACTTGGTACTTTCAACACTCCATACCAACTCTGCGGCAGCCACGATGCCACGTCTCCTCGATATGGACATCGAACCATTTCTCATTGTTTCCACCGTGAAAGTTATTATTGCGCAACGTCTTGTGCGTCGCTTGAGCAACAAAAAAGAAAAATACTTTTTAACACCTGCGGAGATTGAGGCGCTCGAGAAAACGGTTGACCTCAAGCACGTTCTAAAGACCTTAAAAGATGAAAGTATTGTTCCGCCGTCTGCTGAGTGGAAGGAAATACCTTTCTATCGCCCGCTAAAATCTGAAGAAAGTGAAGATGGGTACAAGGGACGCGTGGGAATTCACGAAGTACTTGAAATGTCGCCTGCTATTCGCGATCTTGTTATTAAGGGCGCTACGGCAAATGAAGTAGAGATTCAAGCACGAAAAGAGGGAATGAGTACGATGCTCGAAGACGGTATCTTCAAAAGCGTTCAAGGACTCACTACTATTGAAGAAATATTGAGGGTTGTTTCAGAATAGTTTTAATTACCGTTAAGCTTATTTCTCGTGAGTGGACCCACAAATCCAATTGAGGGGGTGATGCCATATTTTTGTTGATACCTGATCACTGCATTTTGGGTTGCAGGACCAAAGTAGGTTGTTTCGTTGCCAGGAGATCCAGCACCGGTCTGTGCAATTTTTGTTGAAGGATCAACGTTCAGTATTTGTTGGAGTTTTTGTACATCCTCACCACGAGAACCAATCGTAAGACTGCGGGAAAAGAAGAACGAAGACAAGGTGGTTGTTGGTGCCGGTGTGCTTGTTATCGCTGTCCCCCCATACAGTTCATTGATTTTCTTTTTTGTAATAGGACCAACGAATCCTTCTGCTGGGAAGATGCCATATTTTTGCTGGAATTTAATTACCGCATTTTTTGTATCCAAGAAGAAACTTCCGTCGACAGGAGAAGCACCCCCGAGAAGCCCTTCTTTTTGAAGAATTTTTTGAAGTTCACGGACGTCATTACTATTTTTCATACCATAGATAATAGGGCGTTCGTTTGAAAATAGATAGGTTGCAGTCGCAGAAGCTGAAGAAGAGATTGTTGGTGAAGCTGGCGTTGTTCCTCCCATAGATGTCGTGGTGGTACTTCCGCATGGTTTCCCTGTGGTGATGCTAAAAGCAAAACCAAAAGAACATCCTGCCATAAGCGTAGGCTGGGCGGTGGTGTTTGAAGGAATTGTCGTAATTGTTTGTGTTCCTGTATTTGATTGAGCCGGAGCTGTGTTCGTGTTTGTGATGATGGTGTTTTGCTGTGTTGTTACAGGAGTTGGTGTGTTGTTGTTACTTGTTGTTTGTGTTGGTGTCGTGGTAGGTAGGGTGATAAGTACAGAAGCTTGAACTCCTGTCGATATGTTTCCTGCGCTGTCTTTCGCCCATGCATAGAGGTTTTTTGAGCCAGCGTTGGTAAACACATATGTTGTAGGAGCAGTTGAAGACCATCCTGTGTCAGACGATACTGGTGCACTCGAGGTTTCAGTAATCTTGTATCCAGTTACGCCTTGTGTGTCAGTAGCAGTAAAAGAAGAAACAGTTACTGCGAGTGACGTTGATGTACTTGGAATTGAAAAGGAGCTAATAATTGGCGCCGTTCCATCGGTTATTGTTTGTGTTTGTGCTTGCGCTTGTGTGGTTGCACTTGCAGAGGTTGACTGAGATGAGTCGTTCCCTGCTTCGTCGTAGGCACTCACCGTGTAGATGTAGAGGGTTAAGGGAGAGAGACCAGTGTTGGAGTAGCTAGTACCTGTGGTCGTGGTGAGTTGTGCGCCGTTACGATAGATGCGGTAACCTGTAACTCCGGTACTGTCGGTGGATGGTGACCAGCTGAGGTTAATTTGAGAAGTGGAGATTGCGGTTGCGGAGAGATTGGCAGGGATGCTTGGTGCGGTGATGTCCGCAATAGCTCCTGATTCTGACACGGTCACGGTTGTGTTGCTCCATGATGCGGGGATTTCTGTGCACACAAAACCGACAGAACTACAGAGTGAGTTGTTTAGAAACGTGATATTTGATGTCCCGTTTGACAGTGCGTTAAACGTAAGCGTCATTATGTTGCCACTCCCATTAACACCCGTTGAAACACCCCCAACTGCTTGTCGGGAATATCCGACAATAAGTACGCCATTATTTGCAGAAGTGAGAAGAGTTGTCGTGCCGCCTCCTTGTTCTAGAAAAGTTCCTTTTTGTGCAGAGACAAAACTTATAACAGCTGGGTCGTATTGGATGTAGAACGCCGTGCTAAAAAGATCGGTTACATTATTAACCGCTATCGTAAGGGTGATTGTCTCCCCAGAAACTACGGTTCCTGGGGAAGAAACGCTGATATCAGCCGCAAAAATACTTGTGGGTATGGTAAGTAAAAACCCAATAAAAATAAGCTTTATATAGTTCATAGTGTTGTGTTTTGTTAGTTTGTATGGTATCATACTAACAGACGGTTCTAAAAAAACAAGGAGGCAAATCACATGATGATTTCGAGAAGTTTTTCGTTTATTTTTCTCTGTGCATTCATACTGTTTGTGTCAGGATGCGGCAAAAGTGGTGAGGACTCTCAAAGAACGCAACCCCCAGTTTCTTCACCTGTAAGCATCGTGGGCGACCTCCCATTAAGTCAGGTTATGCTTGAACAAGAAGCCACAGGAATTCAAGGTGTGAATGGTACCGCGGGCGTCGTAGTGACGTCGTTCCAAAATGTGGTGACGGTAACCATCAAAACCCACATGCAGGGGCAAGTGTTCGCTCATTCTCTGTATGTGGCATACGATCCTGCAGAACTCAAGTATGTGAATAGCCGGAGCGGAGGATTCCTTGGTGAAGGCACGACGTTTCTCATGCGCCCTATGGATTCAAACAAGGACGCTGCCGATGCCGTGTTCACTCCTTGGCAAAAAAGTGTCTACCAGAAGGCTGTGATGATTTCTGAATCAAGAACCGGATGGGACACCCTTGGTGTTGCCGGTAGCGGAGATCTTGTCACCATCATCTTTGATGTCATAGCGGGAGACAAAACAGAACTTCTTTTTGCAGAACCTTTAATTTTCGAAAAGAAATCTGTAGGCGAGAAACCAGTATCAAAAGATATGAACATACCACGGTATATTCAATTTTCTCTATTTTAGAGTAATGTTTTAAAAAATAAAGGCCTCTCGCGTGCGAGAGGCCTTTTGTTCTACTGTTGTCTTCCGAAATTTCCAGCCACGTCAGCTAGATCAACTCCATCAACTTTGCCATCGCCGTTGGTGTCTGCTGGTTCACAGCTCTTCCATTGAGTGAGTTTTGTGTAATTGCACGAAGACCCTAAAATGGATACGCCAAAGCAGTGGCTGATGAGATTGAGATCATTCCCATCCACTATTGCGATACTTGCACCACCGAGGTAGATGTTACCGAGTGGGCTTGAGGGAGGCGACATTACATCCACAACTTCGTTGGAGTATCCGCTCTCACCTCCTGAGGTGTTGTACGCTTTTACTGCTACGTAGTATGTGGTACCCGGGGTAAGGCCACCAATGCATCCGATTTCCTCTTCCGTTCCTGTTGGTTCGGGACATCCAGCGCAGGCACTTACATTCATTGAATGTGAGTAGTTCCCACTTTCTGTTCCCCAATACAGTCTGTAACCAGCTAAGTTAGTGCATTTACTTCCGTCAACGTTTGTTGTCGGTGGATTCCATGAGTAGATACCCGCTCCTCCCGCAAACGCTTCAGAACCTAGCACTACGAATGCCATTACGGCAAGAAGCAGCAGTGAGGTTCTTATTATATGGCGATTCATTTTCCACCCCCATTATATTGTTGTTTTTGAATTAGACTATAACTACTATCCATTAATATTATACCACAAAACACCTAAAAAAGAAAGCCGGACATTGTTTTGTCCGGCTTTCTTTTTTAGGTTACTATATTTTTAGTGAGATCAAATTTAGCGATCGTTATCACCTTTTTTGTCTGATTTTGAAGATTTGTTTTCCTTCTTTTCTTCTTTTTTCTCTGTTTTGACTTCCTTTTTTACCTCTTTTTTAACTTCTTTAGTTACATTCTTGGTTACTTCTTTTACGCCATTGTTAACTGAAGTTACGGACGTGGTTGTCGATTGGGTTGCACTCTTGATCTCATATTTTTCATTATGCTCATCTTTTTCTTCATGCTTTTCCTTCTTTACTTCCTTTGTTTTTACTTTCACTACCTTAAAAGAAGGGAATGTCTTTACTTGACGTGCAATAATAGTTGCAGGAATAGAAGAATCGATTCTTCCTTTTACATCAACGTAGTTGCCTACGGCAACGGTGGCTGAAGAGGTGATGGTAAAGGTTACACCATATACTTTTGCCGTGAATGAACCCGTGCCTACTGATTCCACGATCATTCCTTTTGCGATGAACTGACCACCATCATTAATTTGGAGTGATGAGCGGCGGAAAAGGGGAACGGTCGTTGTTGAGGTAGGAGGAGTACTGGTTGCAAGAACAGTCACCGTTGTTGTTGCGGTTGATGTCCCTGTGCCATTTACTGCTGAAAGCGTATAAGTCGTTGTGGTGAGAGGGGTTACCGTAATTGATGTGCTTGCCGTTGCTCCAATACCATTATCGAGTGAGGTCGAGCTTGCGTTTGCAACATCCCACGAAAGTACGGTGCTCTGGCCAGTAGTAATGGTTGCTGGGGTTGCGGTAAACAAGCTAATTGCAGGAAGAGTATCCGCAACTGTTGCAGAACAGCTGGTGGTTGCAACTGTTGATGATGCGTCAGTCGCGGTAAGTCCTAGTGTGTGTGTTCCAGGGAGGTAAGAGTTTGTCTGTACGGTTGAAGTACTGCCGTTACTCCAAAGGTAGGCAATAGGGTCAACGCCACCTGTTGATGTTGCCGTCCACGTGATGTTTTGTGCTGTATTTGCGCCAGTACAGGTGGTTGTTAATGCGGCACTTGCGGTCGCTACGCTAAACGAAAGTGCAATCGCTGCTCCCAAAAGAGGGGCTGATACTGTTTTAAATTTCATAAAATATACGTACTAATGCTAAATAATGAATAAAATTGGCTCGAGAAGCCTATCTATAAGACGCCTCGTCAAGGTGAATCTTACGATAGGTGATGTGTGTCTGCCTTACCCCTTGACTATTATTCTCATTCTGGTAGGATATTGTTTGTATCGCGTATGCGGTATTTTTTGTTCCGTGTTTCATTATTAATTTTTATTTAATTTGTTCGTTTTCAGAAAAGGGTTGAAAGGCATTCTCTCGCGTACAACCCTTTGCTGACAACGAGCCTAACATTATATGGCAGAAGCATTTGATCGTTCCAAGCCACATGTCAACGTAGGTACTATCGGACACGTTGACCACGGCAAAACTACCCTTACCGCAGCAATCTTGAATGTGCTCGGTATGGCAGGAAACCAGGTTAAGATGAAGTCAGTTGACCAAATTGACTCAGCTCCTGAAGAAAAAGCACGTGGTATTACCATTGCGCTTTCACACAATGAGTACTCAACGGCAGCTCGTCACTATGCGCACATCGACGCTCCAGGACATGCTGACTATATTAAGAACATGATCACAGGTGCCGCACAGATGGACGGTGCTATCCTCGTGGTTGCTGCAACGGACGGTGTGATGCCCCAGACACGAGAGCACATCCTCCTCGCACAGCAGATTGGTGTACCAAAGATCATCATTTTCCTCAATAAATGTGATCTCGTAGACGATCCAGAAATGATTGATATGGTTGAAGAAGAGGTTCGTGACCTTCTTACAAAATACAAGTACGATGGTAAGGAAGCTCCTGTTATCCGTGGATCTGCTACCAAGGCGCTTGCAGCAACATCACTTGATGATGAATACGCAAAGAAGATTCTTGACCTTGCAAATGCACTCGACACGTACATTCCTGTTCCAGAGCGCGAAACCTCAAAGCCATTCCTTATGCCTGTAGAAGATATCTTCTCAATCGAAGGACGTGGTACCGTAGTTACCGGTCGTATCGAGCGTGGTGTTATCAAGGTTGGCGATGAAATCGAAATCGTTGGTCTTAAAGACACCGTAAAGACTGCAGTTACTGGTATTGAAATGTTCAACAAGTCACTCCAGGAAGGTATGGCTGGTGATAATGCTGGACTCCTTGTTCGCGGTATCAAGAAAGAAGACATTACCCGCGGTCAGGTGCTTGCAAAACCAGGCTCAATTACCCCTCATACAGAATTCGAGGCTGAAGTATACATTCTTACAAAAGAAGAAGGAGGTCGTCACACCCCATTCTTTAATGGTTACAAACCACAGTTCTACATCCGTACGACGGACGTAACAGGTGACGCAACACTCCCTGCAGGTACTGAAATGGTTATGCCAGGAGATACCGTAAAGCTCAAGATCAAGCTTATTGCACCAGTTGCTCTCGAAGTAGAACACCGCTTTGCTATCCGTGAAGGTGGCCGTACCGTAGGTGCAGGTGTTGTAACAAAGATCATCGCATAATATTCGTTCCCATACGCACAATTCTTATATGACAAAAACAGTTACAAAAAAAGCGATTGATAAAGAGGTGACCCACAAGCTTCGCATCCGCGTACGCGCATACGAGAGCAAGATCCTCGATAATTCAGTCAAGCAAATCGTTGACACCGCACTTCGTTATGATGCAACGGTACTCGGACCGATTCCACTTCCTACTGAAATAAAGAAGTATACGGTCAATCGCTCAACCTTTGTGTACAAGAATGCGCGTGAACAGTTCGAAATGCGTGTACATAAGCGCTTGATTGACATCTTGAACCCTGCAGCAAAAGTTATCGAGGCTCTCACGAACCTCTCACTTCCTTCAGGAGTGAACATTGATGTAAAGATGGTGTAGTGCGTGTACGATTACAGAAAAAATAGGACAATTACAAAATTAATTAAAATCCATCAACGTGCGTCATGTACGTTGCAATGGTTACCGTTATGAAATTTATTTTAGCAAAAAAAGGAAGTATGGTTTCGTTCGTCGGCACTGACGGGCGTGCTACTGCTGCGACACTACTTACGGTAGAGCCCGCAATCATCACGCAGGTTAAATCAAAAGCAACTGACGGCTATGAAGCTGTGCAGGTTGGTGCAGGTACTCGTTCTGTAAAGAATATCTCAAAAGCAGTCCAAGGTCACACAAAGGACCTCGGCTCTTTTGCCGTTATCCGCGAATTTCGTGTTGTTGACAGTAGCGCATGGAAGAAGGGAGACACCCTCGATGTAGCAGTCCTTGCAGAAGGAGATATCGTTGAAGTTTCTGGAACATCAAAAGGTAAAGGTTTCCAGGGTGTGGTAAAGCGTCACGGTTTCCATGGAGGTCCTCGTACACACGGTCAGAAACATTCTGAGCGTGAAGGAGGTTCTATTGGTGGAGGTGGACGCGCGGGTGGCCGTGTGGTAAAGAATATGCGCATGCCAGGCCGTATGGGAGGTGATCGTATTATGGTAAAGGGCCTTCGTGTCCTTGGAGTCGATACCACGAACAACAAAGTTCTTGTGTCTGGATGTGTTCCAGGTAACAAGGGTGGACTTTTAGAACTTGTGGTTACCAAATAACTAACTGCGAATAAAAAATACTATGGAAGCAATTATTTACAATACAAAAGGAAAGGAGGCAGGAAAAATTTCCTTGAACGAAAAGGTGTGGGGTCTTACGTGGAATGCTGACCTCATTCATCAGGTGGTTACCTCGTTGCGTGCAAATGCGCGTACAGAGACCGCACGTGTTAAGGATCGCAGTGAAGTTAGAGGAGGAGGTAAAAAGCCATGGCGCCAAAAGGGCACGGGGCGCGCACGTCACGGTTCGAGCCGTTCACCAATCTGGCGTCACGGAGGTATTACCCACGGACCACGTCCAGAAAAGGATTATACCAAGAAGGTCAACAAGAAAATGGCAGCAAAGGCGCTTTATGTAGTGCTCTCTGAGAAACTCCGCAAGCATGAAATTATGTTTGTTGACGAGATTTCTTTTGCACAGCCAAAGACACGCGAGGCAAAAACGGTTCTCGGCGCCCTTGCTGGCGTAAAAGGATTTGAAAAAATCATTACCAAGAAGCGTAACGCAGCGTACCTTACCACGAACGAAAAAGCGCCGATTGTTGCAAAAAGCTTTGCAAATTTTGGTAGCATTGATGTTGATATGATTCAGAATATGAATATTATTGATCTCTTGAGCCACAAGTTTGCGGTGATCACTGCGCCCGAGTCGAGCGTGAAGTTTATCGAAGGCAAGATCAAATAACTACTACATTTATGTCTATTTTTAAAAAGAAAACCAAGAAAGAGACTTCCGTTGCGACCAAGGACACTGCCGTAAAAGCTGGCACTACAGCAAAAGACACTCTTCGCCCACACATTACCGAAAAGTCTGCAATCCTTGCAGAAAAAGGAACGTATGTTTTTAAAGTTTCTCCTCGTATGAACAAGGTAGAAGTTGCAAAAATGGTACGCGCTATGCACAATGTTACACCGGTGCGCGTAAATATGGTAAACCTTCCTCGCACGAATGTGCTTGTCCGTGGAAAGAAGGGAGTGAAAAGTGGTGTACGCAAGGCACTCGTTACCCTTAAAAAAGGAGATAAGTTAGAGTTTATGTAGAAATTATAGTCGCCATACTCAAAGAAAAATTATTATGAAATCGTACAAACCAAGAACAAAGTCACTTCGCCACACTAAAACGGTTACCTACCGAGGAGTTTTGACTGCAACAGAACCTGTAAAGGCACTCACGAAGGGCTTCAAGCGTAACGTTGGTCGCAACGCTGATGGACGTATTACGGTACGACACAAGGGAGGTGGTCACAAGCGTCTTTTCCGTGAAGTAGATTTTTTGTTGCAAAAATATAACATCCCCGCAAAAGTTGAGACGATTGAATATGACCCAAATCGTTCAGGTTTTATCGGTGTGGTGGTGTATGCGGATGGCGCACGTTCATACAATCTTCTTCCTAAGGGAGTAAATGTAGGGGATACGGTTCTTATTTCAGAGGACGCTCCTCTTAAGCAGGGAAACCGCCTTCCTCTCAGAAAGATTCCTGTTGGTACGTTTGTATACAATATTGAATTCCTTCCAAATGGTGGCGCACGTATCGCACGTTCTGCAGGAATTTATGCTGAGGTTGTTGCAAACAACGAAGGGCAGGCACACCTTAAAATGCCTTCAGGTGAAATTCGCAAGGTTCCTGAGCAATGTTGGGCATCAATTGGCGCAGTTTCAAACGAGGAATACAAGCTCCGCAATCTCGGTAAAGCAGGACGCTCTCGTTGGCTCGGTATTCGTCCTACGGTTCGTGGTACGGCAATGAATCCTGTAGACCATCCATACGGAGGAGGTGAAGGTCGCCAAGGTCGCGGTACGAAACGTCCAAAGACTGCTCACGGCAAGGTGACTGGAGGACGCAAGACACGCACCCCAAAGAAGTATTCAAACAAACTTATTGTTGCACGACGCAAAACCAAGAGATCACGATAAGTACAGAATTAAATATGATTCACCAAAAGCGCGCCCTTCAGGCGCGCTTTTGTGTTGTGTGGATAATTATTCTTTGTTGCAGTTACGAGAAGTTGTATACTTGCGATATGGAATCAGAAAATAATAATAAGCACATTATGCGTAATGCGCTTATTTTTTCAATAACTATCATGCTCTGTGTTGGTGGATATTTTTACTACACACAGTTTGTGCAAAAAGAATTACAAATTTCAGATGAGCCGAAAAAAACTGAATACGGCACAGTCGCACCACAAGATTTCCCTCAAGATTTTCTTTCCGAGGTGAATACGCCACTTGAACAAAGTTATGTTCTTGAATATCCAAACCAAAAACAACAAACCATTGTCTTCGAAACAGCAAGGTCACTCGAAGAAAATCAAAGAATATATACAGAATATTTACAAAATAATGGGTGGGCGATAACTGCAAATTCTTTTGATGAAAAATACGTATCTTTCTATGCTTCAAAAGAAGGAGCAGAATTGAATATTGTAGTTTTCTTTGATGAAAGTGTGGCAAAAAATAAGGTAAGTATTAGTGTGCTTAATACCACAAAATAATATATGATGAATTATTTAAAATACCCCTTCTTTATTGTAGGTATCGTTCTGTCTTTTCTTGCCGTATCGTCTGTTGCCTCTGCGGGGGGTTCTTGTTTTGCAACTAGTCCAACAACTGCATCTTTCCAATTGACCGGGTGTCCTAATCCAGGACATGGGGCATTATATTTTGTTAATAGTCCCTTTTGGTGGTCCTATACAATTAAGTCTTCATATGCTTTTTGTAACAGTAGTGGATCTGCAAGCGGGCTATCTCCAGGCACCTCGTATAATTTTAGTGGTTTTGATAGTAATAATCTACCACGCGGTTCGTGTAGTTTGTCTACTCCTGTGCTAGCCCCTCCACCTCCTCCTCCAGGAACAGTACGGGTAATGCCAAATATTAGCTCTACTGCAGGATGGTTATGGCGCTTGGATGGTCCAGGAGTAAGTCAGTTTGGTTTGGGTCCCCTTACGTTTAATAATAGGCCAATAGGACTGTATACCGTTACTTGGTACGATTATGCTGGGTACACAAAGATAAGGACTGCGCAATCATTGACGTTAACAAGTGGAGGAATAATAACCTTCTCTAATACATATACGCCTATTCCTGTTCCTTTGGTTACTGCTCCAATCCTCATTTCTCCCACAGCGACCTCAATTACAACTTCAAGTGCAATTCTTGGTGCAAATGTTACATCAAATGGTGGCGCGCCCATTACAGTACGCGGAACATGTTGGGGGACCACCAATAACCCAACAACAAACTGCATTCCTCAAGGAGGAACAACAACAGGGATTTTTTCGCACTCAAGAACAGGATTACCAACGGGAACACCTATTTACTATCGTGGGTATGCTACCAACAGTGCAGGACTGACAGGGTACTCATCATCAGGACTTTTTACTACGCTATGGTTAGATCTTACGGCCGGAGCTGTGACACCAACGACCGCTATTGCTGGTGTTCCAACCACTTTTTCTTCAACAATTACAAAAAATGGTACCACGGGGACGGGTGCGTCATTCAATACGCTTTTTCAGTTTGATGATGTTGACCATTCCACTGTTTTTGCTTCGCAGGTTGCGGTTACCCCAGCAATCAATGTGATTCCTCTCGGCACGGTAGTTGCTTCTGCTTCATACACATTTCCAAGTGCAGGTACGTGGTATGTTCGTGCATGTGCTGATAATAATGCTGCGTTTATAGGAACGATTCTCGAATGGCAAGAAGGAAACAACTGTGGAGCAATATGGACACCCGTTACGGTAGTAGCAACTTCGGGAACACTCACGACTCCAAATTGTTCTATTCCCGCTGGATCAAGTTCTTGTACCTCAACCGTTTCTTGGTCTATTGCTAATCCTGTTGCACCAAGTAATGTGAGTCAAAACGGCACAAGTTTTTCATCCGCTTCAAGTGGGGCGATGACACGAACACTTTCGTATGGCTCTAGTCCCTTCACCCTTTTTAGTAACGCTACAACACTCGTTTCTAATACTGCGATAGCATCATGTGTCACGGGAACTTCATGGAATGGAAGCTCGTGTGTGGTAGCCCCCGTATTCTCATGTACTGGGGTGACTCCTTCAAGTGCGACGATTTATGCAGGAGACGATACAGGACTTGTTATGAATACACCAAAAACATACAGTGCTACAAACACGGCGACAAAATGTCAATTTTCATGCAACACAGGTTCTTCGTGGAATGGCACAAGCTGTGTAGTACCTACGTGTGGAGATAGTGTTTGTAATGGAACGGAAACACTCCTTACGTGTCCTAGGGATTGTAAAGCTCAAGTGATACAGTTTTAAAAATAAGAGTTTTTTATGGCGAAGGCAGTCAAGATGCAGATGAACAAAAATCATGCTATGCTAGCCGTATGTCTATAGAAATCAAGGACGTAGAACACCTTGCGAGCCTCGCACGCGTAGCGGTTTCAGATAACGAAAAGAACGATCTCAAAAACGATCTCGAGGAGATTTTGTCGTTCGTATCGCAGGTCAAAGAGGCAACCGTGGACTCATTAACTCCTGAAATCGGCACACATTATAATGTGATGCGCGCCGATGAAAACCCTCACGAAGCAGGGATTTTTAGTGAAGACCTCCTCTCTTCAGCTCCTTCTCGTAATGAAAATCATATTGTAGTAAAGAAAATTCTGTAATGCTTAATATCAAGGAACTTACGATTACCGAAGCGCATAATTTGCTCGTCTCAAAAAAAATGAGCGTGCGTGAACTCGTGGAGGCGGTAGTGAACGTAGCACGAGAAACGCAGGATCTTAATGCGTATCTTGAGATCTTTGATGACATCAAAGATGATATTGAACGCGCACAGAATAAAATTGATGATGGTACGTCGACACTCCTCACCGGAATTCCTCTTGCGATGAAGGACAATATTTTAATAAAAGGTAAAATCGCAAGCGCTTCATCAAAGATGCTTGAACAGTATCGCGCGTCATACGATGCGTTTGTATCAAAAAAACTTCTTGATGAAGGTGTTATCGTCATTGGTCGTACCAATATGGACGAGTTTGCGATGGGTGGCTCAACAGAAAACTCTGCGTTCGGCGCGACAAAAAATCCTCACGACAAAACACGAGTCCCTGGTGGTTCTTCAGGTGGTTCGGCTGCGGTACTCGCAGCAGGTGCTGCACTTGGTTCCCTTGGTTCTGACACTGGTGGTTCTATTCGTCAGCCTGCAGCGTTCTGTGGTGTGGTGGGCCTTAAACCAACGTACGGTACGGTGTCACGTTCAGGGCTCGTTGCAATGGCGAGCTCGCTTGATCAAATCGGTCCATTTGCAAAGACTGTTGAAGATGCAGAAATAATTTTTACGGCAATTTCTGGACACGATCCAATGGACAGCACATCAGTGCCGACAGCGCAGAGAAAAGAGAGCGATAAAAAACCAAAAGTAATCGGGGTACCATTTAATTTTGTACGAGGGGAGGGGGTAGATCCACGGGTGCTTAAAAATTTCGAGGAATCACTTGAAAAAATGAAGAGTGCAGGATATGAAGTGCGTGATGTTTCGCTTCCTTCTCTTGCGTACGGGCTCGCAGTGTACTATATCCTTATGCCTGCAGAGGTTTCTTCTAATCTCGCGCGGTTTGACGGCGTGCGTTATGGTTACCACAAAGACGGCGCAAATCTTCTTGAGGATTATTTACAGTCGCGTGGTGAGGGGTTTGGGCGTGAAGTACGACGACGTATTCTTTTAGGAACCTACGTTCTTTCGTCTGGATATTATGATGCATATTATGGACGCGCATGTGCCGTACGTGAAATTTTACGCCGAGATTTGGCACACATATTTACTGAAGTAGATATTATCGCGACCCCAACGACACCCACGCCCGCATTTAAGCTTGGTGAAAAAACAAGCGACCCACTCCAAATGTATCTTGCAGATATTTTTACCGTACCCGTAAATATTACTGGAGTCCCCGCAATTTCGGTACCGTCGGGTTTTGTTGATGAGGAGGGTTCACAGCTTCCGTTAGGTATTCAGTTTATCGCTCCTCATTTTTGTGAGAAGATGCTTTTTGAAGTAGGGAAAGCTCTTGAGTACATAGTAAAAAATTAAATTTAAAAAACGGTATGAAAGATTTTTTTAAATGGGATGAGGTGACCAAGGCGCTCGTGGTCGTGGCGGGGGTAATGCTTGTGGTGTATTTTGTCAATAATTTTACCTCGATAACTCTTGCAACCATTAATGAGGCAGTTAGTTCGGGAGCCATATTCCAGGATGTGTATGTTTTTATTAATGACTTTATAAGTTCATTTCTTCCTGCACGGAGCTCGTTAGCAGAATTAGAGATTTTTTTATCACTTATTGCACTCGTCCTGTTTGGATTTTCAATATGGTTCGGGTTTCGTGCAGAAGATGTTCATCATGAAGAAGATGAAAAGTATGCACCACTTCATATCGAAGAGATTGAAGCAAAAGAAAAGATGGTGCAGTGGCAGGTTGTGTTGAATCATATTAATTCTGAAAGTCCTGCTGAATGGAAGCTCGCTATTCTCGAAGCCGACAATATGCTTGATAGTATCCTTGAGTCAGAGGGATACCGAGGTGAAACGATAGGGGAGAAGCTTAAAGTGGTAGATCCTGGAGATCTAGCTTCGTATAATGAGGCGTGGGAAGCGCACAAGGTGCGTAATCAGATTGCGCACGAAGGAGCGGCAACAATGGATTTTTCAAAGAAAATGGCACGCGATACGATCGGTAAGTTTGAAAAAGTGTTCAAAGAGCTTGGGTATATTTAACAAGAAAAGCCGGCATAAATGCCGGCTTTTCTTTTTGCTTGTTTCGGGACGCAGGCAAAGCAGTTTGCCTGCTCCCCCGCAACAGAAAAGCCGGCTTGCGCCGACTTTTCCTTCTTGTTGCGGGGGCCCGAATCGAACGGACGTCCTCAGGTTATGGGCCTGATGAGATACCTCTTCTCCACCCCGCTATAATTTACTTTTCAACAAAAAACACCCTCAGGTGCTTACTTGTATACTATACCATCTATATAATATTTTGCAATATAGCAAAAATATGCTAGTTTTGTGTAGTTGGGGAGGGGGTGAGCTTGTCGACGTAGCTCAGTTGGTTAGAGCATGGCACTCATAAAGCCAAGGTCGGTGGTTCGATCCCACCCGTCGACACCTGTGGAGATGGAACGAGACACCTGCGTGTCTCGTGTGTGGGGTTCGAAAGGCGGAGTATGTTTTGTTTCCCAAAACAAAACAACGAGCCGGGGTCGCGGAATTTTGCGAGTGACGACGAGCAAAATATCTGTGACAGATCCCACCCGTCGACACCCTGTTATCAAACAGAGAGAAATTTGTTATAGTATCAACCAATTGCGGCTGTAGCTCAACGGTAGAGCACTCGCCTGTCACGCGAGAGGTCGTGGGGTCAGCACCCATCAGCCGCGCAAAACAAACGCCGAAAGGCGTTTTTTGTTTTGCGTGGTTGAGCACATAAACTGCTTTATGTGCGTATGGTGCTGACGGGCGGAGCCATGTTTTGATAGCAATCAAAACAGACGAGCCAGGGTTGTGAAATTTTTATTGCGACGGCAATAAAAATATTCCTGACCAGCACCCATCGCGCGTGAACTGCTTCACGTTCGGATAGGTGCTTCAGTCGTTTTCGGAATGATTGAAAAAAAAGTGAAAATAGTGTATCGTGGCAAGGTGTTTATATGTCTTAATGTCTAGAGGTCTAATAACCTTGCGGGCTTTTGACCGGTATTGCCAATGTAGCTCAGTCGGTAGAGCATTTCCATGGTAAGGAAAAGGTCACCAGTTCGATTCTGGTCATTGGCTCAAGGATAATATGTGCCACCTTAGCTCAGTTGGTAGAGCATCTCACTCGTAACGAGAAGGTCCGCAGTTCGATTCTGCGAGGTGGCTCCTTAATAGGAGACAGATCAGTACGCCAACTGCTTGGCGTACGTGCAGAATCGAACGTCGGAGCATGTTTTGTCTAGCAGGACAAAACAGCGAGAGGGTGCCTAGACCAAAATTTTTTGACGAAAAAGTTTTGAGTCGAAGGAGATTCTGGAGGTGGCTCCTGAAAATAGGAAACGCATTTGCTCTTGTTTAATAAGTATAGAAAAAGAAAAACCGCCGTGAGCTCATAGTGATGAGACACGGCGGTTTTAGGGTAGACTACCCTTACCGCTACGGGCGATCAATTTGTCGAGGATGACATGATGTCCCCTTACGAAATCATTCATCTTCAAGATCTTGTGGCAGTGGACGACACTCGTCTCCTCGCCCTCATTTCCTTCTTTTGCAAGTCCTTTCCATGAGAGGACTTGCCCGCAGTACACGTAACGGTTATGATGTCGTTCGTGTACTGTGGTGAAATAGTGAAGATTCTTCGTCGTCATCCCCGTCTCCTCGCGGAGTTCGCGGATTGCCGCGTCGAGAGGAAGTTCTCCTTCCTCTATCCCTCCTCCGGGGAACTTCCATCGGGGGTCGGGATGGTTTTTCTCTCGGACGATTAGCATTCGTCCAGTTGGATCAAAAACTATAACGACCACAGCCCCTAATGATCTTTGAACATTCTTGCTCACTTCCTCTCACCTCCTTTTTTAAACTCTCTATTAATTATAGCTCCAAATGAATTATTTGTCAAGTTACCTGAGAACCAGTATACTAAGCACAATGAATATCCCTAAAGAGGAAATCACCGCAAAGATAACCGAACTTGAGGCGCAGATGTCCGCGGTAGATTTTTGGGCAGACAAAACTCGTGCACAAGCCGTCATAAAAGAGGTCGCCGACCTTAAAGAGAAGCTTCTCGGGGTAGGGAAATACGATCGCGGTAATGCGGTAATGACTATTTTTTCAGGCGCCGGCGGTGACGATGCCGAAGATTTTTCCGGCATGCTTCTTCGTATGTACTTCAAATTCTTTGAAAAACAGAACTTTGCATGGACGGTGCTTCACGAAAATAAAAATGACCACAACGGCTATCGTAATATCACCCTTGAAATTCATGGTAAAGGCGTGTACGGTATGCTCAAAAATGAATCGGGTGTACATCGCCTCGTGCGCATCTCACCCTTTAATGCAAAGAAACTTCGTCACACTTCCTTTTCTATGGTGGAAGTGATCCCTGATTTCAAGGCACACAGTGATGATACTGTTGCTATTCCTGAAAAAGATATCAAGCTTGAGTTTAGTCGTTCATCCGGCCCAGGAGGGCAAAATGTAAACAAGCGCGAAACGGCGGTACGTGTAGTACATATTCCTACTGGCGTTGCTGTTCACGTAGAAACCGAGCGTTCACAAGAACAAAATCGCGAGCGCGCCCTACAAATTCTTCAGGGGAAACTTTTCAAATTGAAAGAAGACGAACGCAAAAGTGCCGAGAGTGGTATGTATATTAGCAAGACGACCGACATTGAGTGGGGGAACCAGATACGCTCGTATGTTCTGCATCCGTACAAGATGGTAAAAGATCATCGTACCAATGTTGAAACGAGTGATATAGACGCCGTACTCGAAGAAGGCGAACTCATGCCGTTCATTGAAGCAGAAAGAGAATTATAGGGGTCTAAAATAATAAATATTATCAAGTATGATCTGTGTTGAAGTGTCTCATTTTAAACTCTTATGAGAGGTACCTCGCTCAAGATTTGACTTTATTTCTCAATCTGGTAGTATACGGAACGAGCTCACCCGAGCTTGTTTTGTTTAAATACATATGACTCGATCACTTAAAAAAGGACCATTTATTGACCCAAGGCTTCTCAAGAAGATTGAGGGAAAGACTGCGACAAACACGCCTATGATTAAGACGTGGGCACGCGCAAGTCAGATTTCACCTGATATGGTGGGATTTCTCTTTGGTGTCTACAATGGCAAGACACACATTGAAGTTCGTGTGTCTGAAGAAATGGTTGGGCATCGACTCGGGGAGTTTTCTCCAACAAAAAAATTCTTACGCCACGGAGGTAAAATGCAGAAAGAGCTTGAAGCAGCAAAGAAAGGAAGCGAGCTTGCAGCAGCTAAATCCGCAAAAGAGGCAACCGCAGCAAAGAAATAGTCTCATTCACACATTGTATCTTTTCCAATTATTTACTTATTCATTACCATGAAAGCAATCCTTAAAAGCTATCGTCAGGCACCTCGCAAGGTACGTCTTGTTGCAAACCTTATCAAAGGCAAGACGGTTCCTCGTGCTATTGCAGAACTTGATGTGCTCCCAAAGCGTGCATCAGAGCCTATGAAGAAGCTTTTGCTTTCGGCTGTTGCAAATGCAAAGGAAAATGATGGTATTGCTGATATGAACGCCCTTTTGGTAAAGGAGGTACGTGTAGATCAGGGTGTAATCCTCAAGCGCTCAATGCCTCGCGCGCACGGTTCCGCATACCCTATTCACAAGCACACCAGCCATATTATGCTCGAGCTTGTTGCACATGCTGAGACTCCAGTAAAAGGAGCAAAGGCTGTAAAGACCGTAGTAGCAACTCCTGAAAAGGAAAAGGTTACGAAAAAGCCTGCAAAAAAGGTGGCAAAGAAAGCAGTTGCTAAAAAATAACGACTATCGATTAATATTATTTTATGACACACATTGTACATCCATTTTCACACCGTTTAGGAATCACTCGCGACTGGAAGTCACGCTGGTTCGGCGTGAATGATGAATACAAAGCGTTTCTCAAGAGCGATATCGTTATTAGAACATTCTTGGATAAGCGCCTTCGCGGTAGCCATGTTGCTGGCGTAGAAATCGAGCGCAATGCAAAGATGTTTCGTATCGTTATCAAGACTGCACGCCCAGGTCTCGTTATTGGTCGCGCAGGAGAGGGTTCACTCAAGCTCAAGAATGATATTTTGAAAGAGGCGGCACGCAAAAAGGTAAGCATTCCAAAGGATTTCAAACTCGATATTGAAGAAGTTCGTTCCCCTGAATCAAGCGCAGAAATCGTTGCAGAAATGGTTGCTGAAGGTCTTGAGAAGCGTATGCCATTCCGTTCTGTTCTCAAGCAGACGGTAGAAAAGATTATGGCAAAGCGCGAGGTAAAAGGCGCACGTATTGCTATCTCGGGTCGCCTTGGTGGTGCTGAAATGGCACGCTATGAACAGATTCGTCGTGGAGGTATTCCTCTCCAGACATTTCGTGCTGATATTGACTATGCGCGCAAGACGGCACGTCTTCCGTACGGTGCTATTGGTGTAAAGGTATGGATTTACAAGGGTCAGATTTTTGCTGATAACAAAAAGAAGTCTCTTGCAGCACAAGGTGTGAACGCATAATTTTTTAAACTACCATGTTATTCCCTAAAAAAGTAAAATTCAGAAAGTGGCAGACCTCTCGCAAAAGTCCTGAGCGTCTCGCAAAGCCAGAAACTCGTGGCACGGAACTTTCTTTTGGCTCATTTGGTCTCAAGGCTGAAACACCTGCTCGCGTAAAATCAAACCAGATTGAAGCATCTCGTAAGGTAATCGTTCGTACGATCACCAAGGTTGGTAAGATGTGGACGCGCGTATTTCCTGACCGTCCTTATACACAAAAAGCTGCACAGGTGGGTATGGGAAAAGGAAAAGGTGACCCTCAGGGATATGTATTTGAAGTACGCCCAGGACGCATTCTTTTTGAGGTTGATGGTGTTTCAGAGGCTATTGCTGTCGAGGCGCTTCGCAAGGCAGGCGCAAAGCTTCCTATTAAAACACGCATCGTTCGCAGAGAAGCAACCGCATAAGGTCGTATAAAGAACCTCCACTTTTTTAAAAAATATTATGGAAACAAAAATCACTACAAATAAAAAGAAGCTCACGGGAACCGTCGTTTCTGACAAAATGATGAAAACGGTGACCGTATTGGTCAACAGATTCGTGAAGCACCCAAAGTACGGGAAATTTATGAAAATTTCAAAGAAGTACAAGGCTCACGATGAAGCAAATACCTACCGTGAGGGGGACAAGGTCGTTATTGAAGAATGCCGTCCAATTTCAAAAGACAAGACGTTCACTGTTGTGGGGCGCGTAACAAACTAATACTATGATTCAGCCACAATCAATTGTTAAAATTACAGATAACTCAGGCGGAAAGATCGGCCGTGTTTTTAAGGTACTAGGAAGCTCAAAGAAGCGCTTCGCAATGATCGGTGATCTTGTAGTACTTTCAGTACAGGTCGCAGAGTCACGCAAGGATGTTAAAAAGAAAGATGTGTTGACCGGACTGGTTGTTCGTACGAGAAACGCGTTTCGTCGCAAAGATGGTTCGTATGTACGTTTTGATGATAACGCCGTTGTTATTGTTGATAAGACAAAAAAGGAACTCAAGGCAGGACGCATTTTTGGACCTATCCCACGTGAAATTGTCGAAATCGGCTATCAGAAGGCAGGTTCTCTTGCCCCAGAGGTTGTATAGAGGGAAGTGAGACTCATAACGTTTATAAAATTCTACTATGAAAATTAAAAAAGGAGACAATGTCATAATCATCGCAGGCAAGGATAAAGGTAAAAAGGGTAAAATCCTTGAAACTTTTCCACGTCTTAATCGCGTCGTGGTAGATGGTGCCAATATTGCAAAGGTTAGCACCAAACCTCGCACCAAGGGTGGTAAAGGAGAGGTGGTAGAGCGCGCAATGCCGCTTAACGCTTCAAACGTTATGATTGTTGACGCAAAGACTGGCAAACGTACCCGCATTGGTATCAAAGAGATTGCTGGTAAAAATGTACGTATTGCTAAAAAGAGCGGAAACGAGATTTAACATATTTCAATAAATTATTATGAAACCTATTAAAGAAAAACAAGCAGAAGCTTTTACTTCAATGAAGGGCGACTTTGGTTACAAATCAAAGTTTGCTGCTCCACGTCTCGTGAAAGTTGTCGTCTCAGCAACTACTGGTCGTGCAAAAGACAAGAACAGAAATGAACTTGTTATGGATCGTCTTGCAAAAATCACCGGACAGAAGCCATCACTCCGCGCTGCAAAGAAATCAATTGCTGCATTTAAGGTTCGTGAAGGAGATAAAATTGGTGTTGCTGTTACACTCCGTGGCGCACGCATGATGGGTTTTTTGGACAAATTCTTTAATGTGGTCATTCCTCGTATGCGCGACTTTCGCGGTTTTGAGAAAAAGAGTGTTGATGAAATCGGCAATATTACCCTCGGTCTTAAAGAGCAGACCATCTTCCCTGAAACTGCTGACGAAGAAGTGCGAGATCTCTTTGGAATGGCAGTTACAATCGTAACGACCTCAAAGTCAAAGAAGGAGGCAGAGAAATTCTTTGAAGTTATCGGGGTACCATTCAAGAAAGCTTAGGTAATAAAAGCGAATATACGAAGAACATAGCATACATTACGGTGTATGCTATTTCTTTTGGGCTACAGCGTATTGACAAAAGTAACATTTTGCGATATGATATATAAAGATACGTTAAATACAAAACATTGAAATTAAGGAGGTGATATATGCATCTTGCAGATTGCGTTGGAAAGTGTTTGGTCGAGGGTGTTGAGGTAAATATTATTTTGAGGCCTCTGACCAAAGAGGAAGGTAGGAGGTTGTTCCAATATCGCCCTCACAGCAAGTTTGCAGAATCACGGTGGGGCGGCGACTGGCGCTTAAACGACAAGAAGCTCGTTGCGCAAGGCAAAGGCACACCTTGCCGGATGTGCGAGGCGGTTACTCATAATGAGATTCTTCTTAATGGGACTTGTCCTGATTGCGATGGACGCGCTGAGGCAGGAGGGAAAAACCCCTATCTCAAAGTGCCTGCCAGCGAATGTTGCGGTGGTCCTTGCCGCGGTGGACGGAGCCGTTCTGCTCACCGTGGAACTAATAAATGTTGTGGTGGTAAAGGGCACCACCACCGCAAGTAACTTTTTTTGAAAGACAAACGAGGCGCACGACCTTTTCGGTACGGCGCCTTTCTTTTTGTGGTACTATATACTCCTATGCTTTATACAGGGAAAGGGGATGATGGTACCACAAAAACGTTTGGTTGTTGTGATCAGCGTATATCAAAAAGCTCGGCAATTACCGAAGCGCTCGGAGCACTTGATGAAATAAATTCATTTTTGGGAGTTATAAAAACAAATCCCGGTGCGCAAGAAATGGTTGTTTTTGTTGCGAATGAAAAGAAAAATATCTCAGAAATAGTAGGCGAAGTGCAGAATAAATTGTTTATTGCGCAAGCCGAGATTGCAGGAGCCGACAAACATCTTTCGAAGGAGGATGTGCAGAGTATGGAGAACATCATCAATGCTATTGAACACGAGCTTCCACCCATTAGCACTTTTTTTGTTTCTGGAGGGACGCAACTTTCGGCACTTCTCGATTTTGCACGCACCCTTGCACGACGCGCTGAACGGCGTGTGGTGGCAGTAGCTGAAGAAGGAAGTGTTTCTGTTGGCAGGGAGACTTTGGCGTATTTAAATAGGCTTTCATCGCTCTTGTATGCGCTCTCTCGACAAGTGAACCATAAATCTGGTATAACAGAGGAACCCCCGGTATACTAAAGGGGGAGGAGAGAGGTACAAAAGAATAATAACATGGTGGCTATGGTGTAACGGTTAACACAGAGGCTTGTGGAGCCTTTAATCAGGGTTCGATTCCCTGTAGCCACCCCAAACGGTATCTAATATAACCGAGTTCGGTTGATTGGATATCATTGCAGGAATCTCGGCAATTTGTCGGGATTTTTGCGTTTTAGGGGCAATCTTGGATTTTGATTTGCCGGCTATGAATGGTGTAAATTCTACGGCCAAATCGGTTATTATCCTTGGACCGGCAATCTCTTTGTATTTCTTGGTAAAGACCATATCCTCGGCTTGCATCAGTCCTCTGATGATCGGTGACGGTATTACGGTTTGGATTTTTTTGTCGGCCACCTCAAATCTCTCCCAGTAAAGGCCAAGGAATAGTCTTTTCATTTCATCCGGTGATTTGGTATAGGCTTCGTAGGCGTTGCGGACGAATAAGAGCATATCTTGCAGTTCATCGATTCTCATATTGAGTTTTTTGTCTTGGACATACAGTTCGTCTTGCAATAGCCCGAGCTGTTCTTTAATTTTCACTTTTATTCTGGTGAAATCATCATCTGTGATAAGCCCGGCAAATAGTTTCTCCTCGGCCGTATCTCGCTTCTTTTCAAACATCATCTTTTGAGTATTCAAGCCTCGTTTGTCTTTATTAATCACTTCTTTGCGACCGCTGTAAATCTTTTCAATCTTGGTCACCAGTCTGTCGGTAAAATTGGGGGTAAATTCTATGTACTTAAATAAGTTGGCAACTTGCTGTTCTATGTCCCAAACCTCTACATACTTATCTTGGCATTTAATCTGATCGCCAGACCGGTTGCAGTGGTAATAAGATTTATTTTTCTTAGGATGATGTTCGGCGGTGTATCTTTGTCCGCAGTTGGCACAGAAGGTCAGGCCTCGCAGAATGAAGTTGAATTTTTGCCGTCGGCAGGCATAGCGGTTATGTTCGGCCATAACCAGTTGGACACGTTCCCATAAATCCTTATCAATAAGCGGTTTGTGTTTTCCGGTGTTAATTAATCCTCGCCATCTCATCTCGCCGTAATAAAAAGGATTTTTTAATATCTCGATCATCTTGCTGTGAGCGAGCCGTTTATCGGCGTGAGTTCTAAACCCTTTTTTGTATAAAGCATCACGGACTTCAAAGACTGAGTAATCTCCGGTCACATACATTTTGAATGCTTCTTGAATAAGTGGTGCCCGTTCTTCATCTACAATAATAATTCTCTTTTTCTCATCGTCCGGTTCGCCAGCATTTAAATATCCAACAGCCACACCGGTCGGCCACCAGCCGTCCCAGAACTTCAGTTCAAGGCTTTTCAAGGTCTTTCTGGAAGTGATTTGTGATTGGAGTTGGTTCACACCGGCAATAACTAAGTCCATAAAGTTTCCCTCGGGGCTATCGGTAATGCCCGGTTGGGAGACGGAAAAAAGCTCGACATCATGCTTTTTCATAATCGCCTTGATCTGCATGTGATCAAGAGCGTTTCTAGCCAATCGGTCAGTGTCTTGAATAAAAACCGCTCTGATTGTTTTGTCGTCTGGGATTTTAAGTAGCATGTCTTGCAGACCCGGCCGGTTCATGTTGGTGGCTGATCGGCCAGGGTCTTCAAAAACACCGTCGTCTATCAGTTTGAATTTGTTACTTTCCTCAATCGCTCGTTTGCAGAGCTTGAGTTGAGTCGCAAGGGAATGGTGGCCGTCCTCGGCTTGTTCCTCGGTTGAGACTCGGCAGTAAATTAATGCATGTTCCATATTATTTTCATTTTAATTTTGGCTGATAATTTTAGACTTAGCTTTCAAACACAACATACGCTATTTTTGGCAACAAGCTAAGCGTTAGTTGCCCACAGCCTTTTTATTCTTGTATTTCTCTAAAATTTCCGCTATTTGGCGACTACTTCTTTTGTATTCTTCATCATTGTAATCATCATCTCTGCCTCCGGCCGGACCTCGGACAAAATCAAGAATGGTTTTGGCCGCTCGGAATTTCATGGCATCGCTTTTGGCACCCATAAGACTAACTAACATTTTGGATGCAACTTCGGCATGTTTCATTAGGACGGTATCAGTCTCTTTATCGCGAACTTTATTTCTTTCTTTTTCGTATCGTTCGTACTCATCCTTAAGTAAACCGTCTGACCGAAACCATCTCTTTACAGTAACGTGAGAGACTTTTAGCAGTTGGGCAATCTCTGAATAAGTAAAATCGCCGTATTTTAAGCGGATTGCATTCTGGTATTTTTCATTTTTTATGTCTACATTTTTTGCCATTTGGGTATCATTTAGTATCTTTTAAAGGGTTAATAATTTATTGAAATATGCACCTCTATGCCGGATTTTGTCGCTCGGTTGATCCATTACAGACCGGTAGGCTTCCTCAATTCTTGCTAGTCCGTATTTCTTGAGAGATGACAAAATAAAAGTCATATCTTTTTCTTCCAGCTCTTTGGCGATCTCCCAACATTTCTGTTCCTCGTAAGACTTGGGAGTGAATTCTCTTACGGGTCGACCACGATTCGATCGGTTGTTTTTATTTTCTTTTTCGTTGTCGTTCTTGGAACTTCTGCCGAGCGAACTTTCTGAACCGAAAGAAAACCTATCTACTAAAGCGTTTTTGTCACTTTCCAACTTCTGCCGAACGTCACTGACTTCTGTCGGTGCTTCTGCTGGTAATTGTGTATCAGTACCACCCTCACT
>Ga0209541_10001940_pt1 | contig 40047 bp, 37 predicted proteins | sample RifCSPlowO2_01_FD_184027 | JGI IMG/M metagenome (GOLD analysis project Ga0209541, IMG submission 184027) | Groundwater microbial communities from Rifle, Colorado - Rifle CSP2_plank lowO2_0.1 (SPAdes) (version 2) | ecosystem: Environmental > Aquatic > Deep subsurface > Groundwater | place...
TTCTTTGCTCAAGCGTTTCCAGTTGCGACCCGCTTTCTCCCTCGGGAGTTTTGGGGAAATAGAACAGGACCACTGACTTTTCCCGTTTTTTAGTTGTATTGGTGATGCTTACATATATGTCAGCCGAATCCTCGCCTTCGTAAATTCCACTGTCGGTTTTTATTATTAACGTCTCGTCTTTATTTTCGTCGGTGTGGGAGAATTGAATAGTTCGTTCGTCAAGAACCAAAGAGACAACTTCAAGATTGCCGTCTGGTTTAGAAGACTTTAAAAATAAAATTGCAGCCAATAAAATTACCGCGGCGGTTATTAGAATTATTTTTTTATGATTTAAATTCATGATTTAAGATTTCAAATTATGGGGGTCGGTTCCGGAGTTGGTTCGGGAGTTGGGGTTGGAGTTGGAGATGGAGTGAGTGTTGACTCCGGAGTTGGTTCGGGAGTTGATATTGGAGTAGGTTCAGGCGTTAGTTCAGGAGTTGGGGTTGGGGTTGGATCCACAGTTGGTGTAGGTGTTGGGTCTGGTGTCAGTGTTGGAGTTGGATCAGGTGTTGGTGTTGGAGTAGGCGTTAAATTCTGGTTTACTATTGCACCCTTGTTTTCGCCGCAAATGTCGGCAGTAGTCACCATTATTCCGTTTTCAAAACTTATACAGTAAGGATCGTTGGTAACTTTATCGTAAATAGTAATGCCATCTTTCACTTCAACCGTATCAAAGATTCCTTTGACGGTTTGAATTATTCCCTTTTCAAAGACGATATTAAACGCCTCTTTTATAAATGTAAGCAAATAGTCCAGAAGCGGATCCAGCCCCTGTTCCACTTTTTGAGCGGTATCAACTTTAGCTTCGGACGGCGGCGGCACCCAGTAGCTCAAATTTATAAAACTAAGGGCCTTACTGTAAGAAACAGAGGCGGTTTGACCAAAAGAATCTGAAGCCAAAACACTGAAATCAAGCGAAGATGAAGTAACCGGCTCAAGAGCAATACCGACGACAATACCGGGTCTAATAGATTTTGCGGCGATGCCTGGCACAGAGCTCGGCGCCAATCTATCCCCTTCTTTAACGGGTCCGTTCTCAAGAGACACTTTTACCGGAACCCGGCCGGACAAAACCACGGCTACCTTTTTGACGCTTCTCGGGTCGGAATCCTTTCTCATTCCTCCAAGGAGAATTCCCGGCCTGTCGGTAACAACACCCATTGGCAATTCGTTTTTGTTTGACTTTTTTACAAATTCAAATGAATACTTGTCGTTTGATTCTGACGATAAACCGGCCGGAGCGGGAAGATAGTGAGGCATGACAACATCGCCGGCTTCAATTAAAGTGTCCGTTGTCGGAAAATTCTCGGCTAAATCGTTGATGTCAACTACGGCGGAAGTTGAATATATTGTTCCCGCCAACCTGTTGGCGTCTCCGCAATCATTAGCGGCAGAGGTCTCACCGTTGTCAACACAAAGAGCGCCGTTGATCCAAACTCCACTTTCACCGAAAAATTTAGATAAGCTCGCAAGACCATCTGCATGCGGTATCGGACCAACCATCAAGCTATTCGAGATAGAGGCCACGCCAAAGACCTCAAACCCGATTGATTTGGTTGACAGCGCTGAAATCCTTGTTTCTGAATTAAGTGTATCAATTACAAACGAAGTGGATGCATCTGGGAAGTCTGGATTTGTTACCATGAAAGCCGATCTTGACGAAATGTTAACCAAGAATCCGCCCTCATCGCTGAATCTTGAAAGAATAGTACCGCCGGAACTTTTAAGTTCAAAAAGTGGACCAGTTTGAGCAGGACCTGCGGTAATAGTAAGTCCGGAATTGGTGCTTGAAGCAGTGGTGTCAACGACAAAAATGTCATCAAAAACTGTGCCAGTGTCAGTTATTACAAAAGCACGGGCGTTATTATTTGAAATCCTGACAAATGAATCAAATTGAGAAGTAGCGTTGACTTCAAGATCGCCAGAAATCAACAGATCGTTGGTGGTAGTTATGAAGTTGGTGTAACCGGTTTCACTCACCCCAAATCTTGAATACGCCGCTGAAGCAAATCCTCCGACTTGGAGAGTGTTGCCGGTCAGGAGGTAGGAAGCAGAAGCGGTGCCTTGGATTTCAAGGACGGTGGAAGGGGTGGCGCCGATGCCGATAAAGTAGCCGTTTCTGTTAATGGTCAGGTTGGCGTCAAGGGTTGGAGAGTTAGTGAAAGCGCCGAAGCCAAGTGAATTGGAAGCAATAGTAGTACCCGTATCAGTATCAGTTCCGCATGAGAATTTACCGGAAACAGCATCCCAAAGAAGTTTAGAGGTAGTGGCAGCATCACAATCAGTCAGATTAGCCCCATAGAAGGCATTGCCGGCAGTCAGAGATTTGGTGATGGCGAGTGATCCAAGAAATGAGTTGGAAGCGGTGGTTGAGTCAGAAATGAATCTGCCAGAAATCTGGAGATTGGAAGAGATGGAAGCTTTGGAACCGAAAGTGACGTTGCCAGAAATACTTGCCGTGCCTCCAACTTCTAATGAGGTATCGGTATTGTTTCCCGCATTGATGCCTAAACGGGTGTTGCCTGTTAATTCAAAGTTAGTGGATACGGAAACACCGCCGGAGAAAGTTGAGAGTCCGGTCATGGTTAAGGTGCCTGTGTCAGATAAGGTAAAGAATGTTGTGGCATTGTCCTGAACGGTGAAGTCGCCTGTTCCCTGAAAGTTGATGTTGAAGTTACCGGTATCTAATGAGGCTGAGGCGAAGGATAAGATCTCAAGACCGGAGTCAAAAGAGGCGCTTGAGTCAACTTCTAAGTAACCGGTGACAAGAAGATCGTTGGTGGCAGATAATCCTCGGTTAGTTGTCCCCGTTCCAAATCTTGAATACGCCGCTGAAGCAAATCCTCCGACTTGGAGAGTGTTGCCGGTCAGGAGGTAGGAAGCAGAGGCGGTGCCTTGAATTTCAAGGACGGTGGAAGGGGCGGCGCCGATGCCCAATCGGTTATTAGTATCGTTCCAATAAAAATTGGTGTTGTCCTGACCAAGATTACCGGAAACATCAACGAAGAGTATAGAGCCGGCCGTGCCGGAAGTTACCTCTCCGCCGATTTCAGTTGAACCTACATTTTTCCAAGATGAACCGTTATAGATGTTCATCTTGTTAAGAGTCGTATTATAAACGGTCAAACCCGTAGCCGGAGAAGAGATATCGTCCCTTTGTGTAGTAGTAACCCGCGGAGGAAGAAATCCTTTAGTGGTGGATGTTAAATCAAGAAGGGCAGTTGATGCAGGCGATGTTGTACCAATTCCTACTACTCTGTTTGTTGAGTCAACGAAAAGAGTGTTAGAAATTGACGCCATACCGGCAAATGTCACCGATGCCCGCACTTCCAGATCACCGGATATCAGAAAATCATCAAACTTGGAAATGTAGTTTGAGTGAGTGGTCGTAACTGTGCCAAGTCGCGAGTAAGAAACAGTAGCAGTAGAAAAACCGAGAGCAAAATTAAAGCCGGATGAAGCGGTAAGAAGACCAGTGTTCTGGTCAACGGTTAGCACAATATCGTCATTAGGATTAGTTATCCTGAATACGTCTACTGTCTGCGAAGCCGAAGCATTAATGGACAACGGGATAGAAGAAAGGGTCTTGGGTACCACTGTTCCCCTGACATAAACATTATCTGTAGAGGCATCCCCAATATTGGTATTACCTTCAATAATTAAATCCCCTTCAACAGTTGTTGTTCCTAAGGTAGTGCTCCCAGTTAAGATCAAATTGTTGCCGTAAATATCTCCTTCGGCATCAACCACGAATTTAGGATCAGTCCCGGAAACATAAGCAATGATATTACCGTCGGCAACCGGAGAAGTAGGGTTTATATACAAAGTGGAATTAAAAGTATTGGTGAAACTTGGCCAAGTACCAGTATGGGCCAAAACAGGGGCTCTTGTCGTTTTAAGTTGTCCGGTAAATGAGCCGGAACCGGTGACGGTAAACTCGTCAAAATCAATTCTCAAACGCTCTGTCCCACCGGTTGAAATGGCGACTATGTCCGACCCGGGGCTAAAAAAACCCGTGTTCTTGTCCGTCGTAAATGAGAAAGAGGGTGAGGCGGCTGTATTACCTTTGGCATAGTAGAAAGAGGCGGATGCCTCACTAAGAGCAAGAGAACCATCAATAAATATGCCGCCGTTTATCTCTAAATCACCAGAAATTAATAAATCAGCAGCTGAATCAATATTGCTGGCATGGCTGGTTGCGTCTGTTCCGAATCTGGAATACGACACAGTCGCGCCGCCATTGGCGACTTGCAGAGAACCGACAGTCAAAAGATTGCTTGCTGAAGCGGTGCCTTGAACTTCGAAAAGTGTAACTGGATTAGTTGTCCCGATACCAACTCCAGAAGAGGTGACGTGCAAAAGATCCACATCCAGCAGTGAACTTCCACCACTGCCAATACTGAGACTTCCGACGGATAGACCGCCTGAAATACTGGCTGTGCCCACCAGCTCAAAAGCAGTCTCAAGATTGGTTGTTCCTATTCCCACTCTGTTGTTGGTTGAATTTACATACAGAGTGTTAGTGTCTACCGTAAAGTCGTTTAAAACCGTTAGAGAACCCAATATACTGCCGCCGGTAACACTCAGCGTTTCTGATTCAAGCCTGTTGGGATTTAAAGTTACAGGACCGATGCCAATAGTGTTGGTTGGGGGAAGCTGAAAATTGGAACTTTTAGTGAAAGCAAGATTAACTACATCAGACCCCAAAGAAGAGAGAGCGGTCTGTATGGCAGAAATCTTAAATTTGGTATCAAATAATTCAGATCTAATCGCTTCTAAGTCTATCGGGCCAAGATCGCGATTGATAGTTATCTGGCGAGAGATAACCTGGGAAGAACTTTTTAACTCACTCCGGTCTTTATTTAAAGCCGGAACTTCTCTGATTACGGTTATTATTTTCTCTATCGGTTTAATATCCAAGGCCGATCTAATTTTATTTTTTAAAATTTCTGAAAATTTTGAAGCTAAAGACAGGGGTACCTCTTTAAAAACATAGTTGAAAGAAGACCAAATGGAAGCGGTAACGTCTTCTGTGCCGGCTAAAACAATATCGTACTTAGACGCAGTTATAATTTTTTCTGCCAATTGAACGTCTTCATCCCAAACTGACTGAATATTTTTTTCAAAATTTTCTGAAAATTTTGAAACCAAAGGTGTCCAAATTTTATCTAAATTAACAACTGGGTAAATGTTCGTAAAAAATAAAATGCCACCCAAGACAATCGAAAGTGTCAGGATGGCATTTATCCTTTCCGGTACCACAGAGTTTCCCAGTTCCGAAGTTTCACTTCGCAGTGAATCAACTCCGAGAACCGAGAATCTCGGACTGTTTTCTTGTGAAATCAATCCGGGATCTGCACTGTAGGAACCGTCGTTTTTAAAAAGAACTGCAGAAAGAACATTCGGAGCAATAATTGTCTTCGGTTCATAACTGTTTGAGATTATTTCCGCTGGAAGTGGAACTTCCCATGGCAAGATTTCGGGTTTGGATTCGGAAACTGCCGATTGAGACAGCGATAATTGATACTTTTTAACAGAGATCTCTGTGGCATACCATTGACCATACTTACCATAACGGACAGCTTCAATCCGGCCGGATCTTGAAAGCTGTCCCAAGTAGTCCTTAGCATATCCATACTTTTCAGATAAAACTTTAAGCGACAAATATCCCCTCTCAATTGGAGAATCTTTTAAAACTATATTTTCTTTTAATTCGTTTTTGGTCATGAATCGAGCAAACAAAAGCTCCATTCAGCGCATATGATTTGAAGGTACAAAACAGAAAGGATAAACATCAAACTTTTACCAGTCGAGACCTACGAGATTCACGAGAAGTTCAATGTCTATGCTAATTATACAATAAGCTATGATAACCTTGCAAGTTCTTATTTGGTTCGTTAGCCAATCTCAAAATGGCTCAATTTTTACTCTACAAAAAAGTAGTTTTAAAAGATACCTAAAAAGCACCTAAAGAACGGCGGAAATCTTTTTTATTAATTAAATAGACTAAAATACTTATAAAACCTTAATATCTAAAATTTTTTTGAAAGTAAGCAACAAAGTTAGTAAAAGTTAAGTAAGAAAAAACTTTTAATAAATTCAGTGTCGCAAAATAAAGTAGTTAGTTATGCGACCTACGAGATTCACGAGAAGTTCAATGTCTATGCTAATTATACAACCAACCGATAGGCAGACGTAAGATGTTAAAAACTTCAGTAAAATGACTAAGTTCTACAGATTTATCACAATATCACGAATAGCACATCAAGAATACACCTTAATAATGATTTGTTTCTAATAAATTATTTGCAAATTCAAACTTTATCATCTATAAACCTTGATAAAGCATTACTAATTTAAAGCATTTTTGAGGCAATCGAGAGTTTCTTTAACACACCTTTCCCAGGTAAAACTTTGAGTCCTTTGCAAACCCTTTTTTATAAGCAAATTTCTAAGGATAGAATCAGTCAGAATGCTTTCAACTACTATCGAGATATCCACAACCGGAGTTCCACAGGCCATTGCCTCCAGTGGTGGAAAACCAAATCCTTCAAAAAAAGATGGATAGACAAATATGGAGGCAAGGGAATAATAAAATTTTCTATCCTCATCTTTGATATAATTTTTAAAAATTATAACGCAAATATTTAAATATTTAAATGTTTAGTAATATTTTCTTTAAATATCCCGACATCAAACTTTTCGGCCTGCTCCCTGCAAACTTCTGGCTTGAAATCAAGATTGTGAAATTTTTTTATGGCCGCCTGGAGCGATTCGGGACTTTGTTCATCAAAAAAGATTCCGGTTTTATTTTCAATAATCGTTTCTACCGCTCCCCCGGCCCGATAAGCAATAACCGGCCGGCCCGACGCCATTGATTCTAATGGAACAATCCCGAAATCTTCTTCTTGCGGGAAAATACATGCTTGCGCATGCGAATAAAGGTCGGTAAGTTTTTCGTCGGAAACCAAACCAAGAAATTCTATATTTTTTCCCGAAGCCTTGCTTCTGGAACCTCCAGAAGCAAGGCTTCGGAGTTTATTAAGCTCCGGACCGATGCCGACAACTTTAAGGGGTAAGCCGTTTTGATTGAATGTCTTGATGGCCAGATCAAACCGTTTATACGAAACAAGTCGGCCAGCCATAAAAAAATAATTTCCAGTTTGTTCGGAAATATGAAATTTAGCCACATTGACCGGCGGATAAATAACTTGCGAAGATCTGGAATAGTATTTTCTAACCCGGTCTTCTATAAAATTTGAGATTGACCAAAAATTGTCAACCCTTAGAGACGCTTCTTTATCCCAAATTCTTAAATAAGTTATGAACGGTGGAAGAAATTTCTTCACTAAATTGGGATAGCCGAACTCCTCAACAAATTTCTGGCTGTTGTCCCATAAAAACCTGGGCGGAGTAAGACAATAGCAAATATGCTTCGTGTGGGGTTTGGTAATAATCCCCTTAGCAAAAGAAGCTGAAACGGAAAGAACCACATCGTAATTAGAAAAATCAAACTGTTCTATGGCTAAGGGCATCAAAAGCGGAAAAACCCTATGGTGTTTTCTAGAAAAAGGTAGATTCTGGAGAAAAGATGTTTTTATAACCCGCCCATCGAATACACCGCCGGTCGCGTCTCTGTCGTATAAAAGCGTATAAATAGGAGCTCTCGGATATAGGGCGCACAAAACCTGAAGCATTCTTTCGGCTCCTCCGAATTGATTCAGATATTCATGAACGAAAGCAATCTTCATATTAAGCGGCCGACTTGTCAGTAAATACTTTAATCAAAGTTTTAACAACAATCTTAAAGTCTAACCAGAGAGACCAATTTTCGACATAAAAAATGTCCAGTGCCACCTCCTGGTCAAATGGCAAATCAGAAGACCCGGAAACCTGGGCTAAACCGGTAGCTCCGGCTTTAATGGCAAGAACTTTTTTATGACGCTTTTCATACCTTTCAATCTCATCTGGTTGATGAGGCCGGGGGCCGACTAAACTCATATCGCCTTTTAAAATATTCCAAAATTGGGGTATTTCATCAAATCGATACTTTCTGATAAAATGCCCCACTCTTGTGATTCTTGGATCATTTTTTATTTTAAAAAGAGGGCCGTCATGTCTTTCGTTGAAAACCACAAGATGGGGCTTTAACTCTTCGGCGTTTTTTATCATTCCTCTGAACTTTAAGAGGTCAAATTCTTTATTTTTACTGACCCGTTTCAACCGCGCAAAAACCGGACCTTCCGTTTCCCACTTTACAGCAAAAGCAACTATGCCCATAAGAGGAGAAAACACCGCCAAACCTAAGGTTCCGGAAAATACATCCAGAACCCTCTTGATAACCTTACCCCACCCGTCAAGGACGGTCCTTTTTAGTTCTATTAAGGGCATCCCATTTATAACATCAACTTCGTAGTTAGCGGTCATCGTCTGGCTTAAATTGGGAACAAATTTAAAGATAAGATGGTTCTCGTTGCAAAAATCAATAAGATCCGCTATTTTATCGGCCGGATAATCATGGTTAGCCAAAATAACCTCGTCCACTCCAGGGTTTCCGACCAAACATCTAATCTCCTTAATTTCGAGATTTAAAAGATGTTTTACTATTCGGTAGCCGGAAGACGGATTTTGGGTTATCTCGTCTATGATATTCGCAGCGGCTCGATCATTTCCGACAATCATTATCTTGTGAACACCAAAATCATATTTAGATACAAAAAATACCTGAAGATATTTGACCAGCATTCGTCCCAAAAATACAAACAGAACCGCAAAAAACCAGCCCCCTAGAACCAGAAATCTTGAATTAAAAAGTTCCTGTCTTAAGAAAATATATACGATAATGGCCATAACCGCCGCGGAAGAGGATACTAATACTTTTAAAAACTCCTCCGCAATGCCCATCCTTATTTTCATTGAATAGAGTCCGGAAATTGCGTATGCAATAATAAACAAAATCGAGACAAAAATCACCAAATAAAGATACCTCGTAAAAGGAAGATTGAACTCAAAAAGCACGGGCCTAAAAGTCCGTAAAATTTCGGTTCTGAATATATATGTGACTGCCCCCGCCGCTAAAAGCATCAGGAAATCCATCGGCAGACGCAGAACATTAAAAAATAAATCCGCCTTTTTCATTCTCGGAAAAATATCATAATTTGGATTAACTTTCAATTAAAAACCCCACTTCCGCTGGGTTTTTAATTGCTTTGTAAACAATAAGCCGAGTTCTGTCTGAACGCTTTCGCGTTGAGGCAATCATTTATCTGCGGCCAATGTTGCCATTGGTCTGTAGCGGTCTACTTGTCTTCAGCATCTTGCGATGATGAGTTTGACCTTGCGCCCCAGTAAGGATTTAGCCGTTTCACCCCCAATCTTTTACCCCGATCGGGATTAAGCTTTAACTCCTGATATAATCAAGAATTTTGGGTTTAGCTTTCCTGTCCTTTCGGATAAAGACGTCACTGCTCGCACCTCTTGCATCACTGCAGGCGGGAATTACCCGTTACCGTTTTAACTGCTCGACATTTCGAAATATCGATATATCGAGCAGTAAGTGCTCGGACTTTCCTCCCTATCTTGTGGTAGAGCGATTACCTAGTTTACAAAGCAATACCAGTATAGCACAAATTTGCCTAAATTTCAACCCCAAACTTTAGTTTGTGGAGGTTTGTGGAGGGTTTGTGGAGGATTTGTGGAGGATGCCCCTCTACACTAATCCTCAAATAATAAGTGGCTTATTTGCAACTTGTCATCAAAATTAGAATCATTTATAAATTTCCTGTAATGCGCAGGGGTGCCACCAACCATATTTAAAATTAATTTGATATCAACAAGATTATCTCCCCTATTTTCAACATAGTCAGGTAAACTGGAGTACGGCCACTTAAACGGCTTCTTAGGATTGTTGTGTATGTAAGCCGAAAGGTATGTTAAGTAGGCATCGTTATCCACCAACTTAGCTTTAAACTGATCTTGAAACACAGAACCAACACTCTTGTATTTTTTATTAAAATAAACACCGTACGAAGTACATAGCTTGCTAATAAATTTTGAGGTGGACAGCCATGTTTGTTGAAGAATGAGAAAATGAAAATGATTTGGCATAAGACAATAAGATAGAACTGAAAAAGCATCTTTCGGCAATGGGCTCATCCATCTGTTAATTCCTGATTTCTGTAACCCTAAAATTTGTTTAGCGCGCTTAAGAAAAAACAAAAAGTCGTCATCTTCTTTGAAAATTAAATTTTTATTGTGTCCGCGATTATAAATATGAAAGAAACCGCCTATATGAAAATTTTTGTAATCTCGGTAACGCATGTTTTTGTTTAACTTAATTTTGTGGATTGTGGAGTTGTGGAGGGGCATCCTCCACGGGTTAATTAATTTATAGCAATTTATTCATCTCCCTGTCCAATACCTGATTCACTATCCTGTCTGCTTCCCGGTTCTCTTCTCTGGGGATATAGTGGAAAGAAACTCCGCCGAAATCAAAAGTAAGATTCCAAATTTCAATAAAAAAGTTCTGGATATTTTTATCTTTGAGTTTATACTCCTTGTTTAGTTGTTTTACTATAAGTTCGCTGTCCAGCAAGAATTCCACGGAACTTTCCCGGCACTTATCAGAACCGACCAACAACTTTAACTTTTTCAAAGCAAATATCACCGCCCGGTATTCGGCCTCATTATTCGTGGTCTCACCGATATATTCACCATATTCTTTCTTGCCTAACGAACCACCTTCAATGACAACGCCGATGGCCGCCGGACCCGGGTTGCCTCTTGCTCCACCGTCGGTGTGAATTATTATTTTATTTTTCATCAATTTTGATTATTTTCCACGGAAAAGACTGCTCTGCTGCAACCTTAAACCCAGCTGCCGCTTTATGGCCTCCTCCGCCGTACTTTTTGGCAATTTCTGAAACATCAATACTTCCATCTGACCTCAATGAAACCTCCAGCTTACCGCCTGACCGCTGCCAAACTATTGCTATAGGAGGTTTTTCTTTGCACAAAGCATTACCCATTTGAGAAGCAAAGACATGAGGAGCATTAACGGCGTAAGTTTCATGACCCTCAAATTTAACAATTTCCTTGTTAGAATCCATCATTTCATCCATCAGCTTGTTTTCATATTTTAACATTATCTTGCCCTGTTCTATTTGCTTATTTCGAGTAGAATCATTATCAAAATCTCTGGCCAATTTAGTCCAAGTATCAAAATCTTGTTCAATACTATTTACAACCATCGCCACAGCAAAAACGTCCGGCAATTCCAATTTCCATATATCCATGTCTTCAATGTATCGTACGAGCCAAGGCAGCACCAAATCAGGATAAAAATATCTCCAAGCAAGAGCTGAACCGGAGTGGTTCATTTCGTAAATATATTCGTGCGCCATTTTAACTGATTCTTCAGCACTTTTGTGGTGATCTATTACTATTACCCTTTTACTCTCCTTAACGACTTTGGCCATTAAATCAACCGGGTAAACAAAATCGAGAAAATAAATCTCCTTACCAGCCAAATCTTCAGGCGGGGTTTCTCCATGACGGACAGGAATATATTCAGCCTTGTCTCCAAACTTTTTCCAAGCTATCCATGCGGCACTAAAACCATCTGGACACTTACCGTGATAAATTACAACAATATTTTTCATAAAAAAATTATTTAATATCTTAATTAACGTAATGCTTCAAGCCCTGACAGTTTTTCGCCTGCGAGGAATGCCAGCATTGCGCCGCCACCGATTGAGACAAAATCAAATTTATCCATTAGGCCTATTTTATCAATTGCCGAAATAGTATCTCCTCCGCCAACTATTTTCATAGCCGATGATTCGGTAATTGCTTGGGCAACTTTATTCGTTCCACCGGAAAATTTATCGTCTTCGAACATTCCCATCGGGCCATTCCAGATTATCATTTTAGAATTTTTGATTATTTCCGAGAATTCTTTTATTGCCTCCGGGCCAATATCCAAAATCTTTTTGTTGGAAATATTGAAATCCTTAGGCATAATCAACTGCGGGTTATTTAAATCCAAACCCGCTAATAATTCTGAAGCATTTTCATCAACGACAGAATCGCCTACATCTTGGCCTTTTGCTTTCAATATATCGTTAGCAATTACTCCTCCGAGCAATATCTTATCTGCTTTACTAAGAAAGTTTTTAATTACCGGTATTTTTGTTGACGCTTTGGCACCGCCAATTATCAAAACTTTACCGTTTTTTGGAGCATCAATAATATTTTGAAGTTTAGCCACTTCTTCCTCAATCAAAAATCCTGCATAGCTCGGCAATACCTTTGTAATTGCCAAAACCGAGACATGATTGCGGTGGCAGACGGCAAAAGCATTATTTACATACAGATCAAATCCCGCTGATAATTGCTTCGCAAATTCCGAGTCATTTTTTTCTTCACCAGGATTCTGGCGGATATTATCAAGCAGTGCCGGTGGCACCTGCCTACCGACAGGCAGATAGTGTTCCAGATATGAACCGATCTCCGACACGGTCTTGATAAAATTAACCTCATAACCCAGAAGCATGTGGAGTTGCGGTATAAATGAAGCAAATGACGGCACGGCTGAAATATGAGCGACCATAATAACTTGGGCTCCATGATTGATTAAATAATCAAGTGTTTCTTTCTGTTTCTTGATTCTAAACGGATCTTCTATCTGCCCCTTATCGGAAACAGGAACATCAAAATCAACCCTCAATAACACTTTTTTGTCTTTTAGATCTGCTTGCCTAAGATTTTTCATTTTACCAAAGATAGTATTTTAACAAATTCTTCTTTGTTAACGCTTGCTCCGCCCACCAAAACCCCGTTAATTTCTTTTTGTCCGATAAAGTCGGCTACATTTTTAGAGGTTACCGAGCCGCCATATAAAAATGGGGGCAAGTTTATAGTTTCTAGTTTACAGTTTACAGTTAGGGTCTCCCTAATAATAGCAATTGATTCGAGAGCAGATGCGGGAGTATCGGGTCGCGCATTGGGACTGGTCGAGATGGCCCAGACCGGCTCATAAGCCATAATACACTTTTCCAGCTCATCACGGTTCAAACCGGCAAATGTTTTCTTTACTTGTTCCTTTAAAAATTCCTTGAAATTTTCGTCTCGCACCCTTTCGCCTAAGCATACAATCGGTATTATTTCATTTCTTAATGCGGCCTTAAGTTTTTTATTCACGATTTCGTCCGATTCCCCAAGCTTCCAGCGGCGTTCAGAATGGCCGATAATTACATATCTGACCCCGAGCTTTCTTAACATCGGTCCTGATATTTCTCCGGTATCTGCCCCCGTATCTTCCCAAAAAATATCCTGCGCTCCCAACGAGGCCTCGTGTTCAAAGTGAGAGGTCCTTAAAATCTTGTCAACCTCCTCCAAAAAAACAAAGGGCGGGCAGAATACCAGCGAAAACTCTTTTTCGTTCAACGAACCGAGATATTCATCAACAAAATCCAAAATCTGCTCGGCCTCGGCCCAAGTTTGAGGATGGTTTTTCCAATTAGCCACAATGTACTTCTTGTTCATGATTCATTTTCTCCCGATTTTGTTAAACGCTTCGCGTTGTTACAAAATCGAGGATCCTCGATTTTATTTCAAAATTAATTTTTCTATAGCTTTGCGACTTTTCCATGATTTAATTTGTCTTTCACGAATGATTGCATCCTTTTCATTTGTAAATTGCTCAGAATAAACCAACTGCCATGGCCCCTTGTTCTTTGTCACAAAAACAACATTCTTGTTGTGTAATTCTAACCTGTTTTTAAAATCACCAGAATAGCCTACATAAAACTTATTGTTCTTTAATGATTTTAAAACATAGGTTAGATACATAGAAAAATTAATTTTGTTTAAAATCGGGACAGTTGGCGACAATATATTTTTTAGACATATTTCTTTTTTAAGTGCCTCCACACATACCAACCGATAGCCGACATAACCAATATTATAATAAAAATATCCGCTTTCCTAAAATAAGCATGCAAAATATTCCAATTTTCTCCGGCTTTAAAGCCGATCAGGGCCAAAGAAGCATTCCACGGCAAAGACCCAAAAAAAGTAAGGATGCAGAATTTTGAGAAATTCATTCCGGAAACTCCGGCTGGCAATGAAATAAAAGTTCTGACGACCGGAAGCATTCTTGACCAAAAAACTGCTTTGCTCCCATACATGGCAAACCACTTATCCCCTTTCTCCATATCATGTTTATGGATCAAAACATATTTACCGTAGCGCTCCAATATCCACTTCCCGCCCGACTTGCCAATCCAAAATAAAATAATGGAACCGGCCAAATTAGCTACGGTAGCCACAAAAACAACCAGCCAGATATTAAACCTTCCTACCGCAGCCAAAAACCCCGAGAAAGGAACCACCACTTCCGAAGGTATGGGAATAGCGCAGCTTTCAAGAGCTGACAAAAGAAAAATACCGGCATAACCAGTTCTTTCAATAACATCAAGTGCCCACTCGCTTATATAAAAAAACAATTCGGTCATTTTAAATACTTGCTTCCCTTAACAGCTTCGCCGCTTCATCAGGGTCAACTGTATTTACAAACACATTTGTACCAAGCTCCATTCCCGCCGCAATTGAAAAGCGGGGCATTATCTCAATGTGCCAATTATAAAAATCATAGAAATCTGAGTTATTCTTTTTGATGGGCGCTGTGTGAATGAAAAAAGTATAGTCAACACCATCAAGAGCAAGGTGTATTTTCCTCAACACCTTATTCAATATCTCTGCCAGAAATACCATGTCGTCATCTGGCGTATTTCCAAAGTTAGAACTTTGCTTCTTGGAAAATATCCTTACTTCATAGGGAGTGCGACTAACATAAGAACAAAGGGCAACGAATTTGTCATTTTCACATACAATTCTTTTGTTTTGACTGATTTCCCATTTTATAAGCATTTCGTGGATTTTCTCTCCGGTGCGTTCAAAAAAATCTTTTGCTCCTACCATGTTTTTAAGGATACCTGGAGGGACTACAGGCATTGATAAGATTTGAGAGTGATTATGATATATCGAACCTCCGGCCAAACGGCCACGATTGTGAAATATCAAAATATAATCTCCGCATTCATCTTTTGAGATGGCATTGTACCTCTCTTTATAAGCATGAAGAACCTCCCGTGTTTCCTCATTAGTAAATTGGGCAAAGCTTTTTTCATGATCCCGCGTTATCACCAGCTCGTGAAATCCCAACCCATCGGTCACCAAAAATGGTCCGACGTTACGGACCGAGGTACACAAACCTTCTTTAAGCGCCGGAAATTTATTCTTCACAATCTGAGTCGTCCATTCACTTTTAAATTTTCCCTGCCATGTAATTTTTTTGCCCTTGTTGTATGCTAATATTGGATCTTTATGATCGGATTTCTGGGGATTCTCAAACGGGCAAGTTTCTTTATCCTGATAAAATTTAATAGTTTCTTTGGGGCTCGGCTTTTTAGCTCTTTCGGTGGAAATTAAAACCCAATCGCCCGAAACAATATCTTGTCTAAATTCATTTAACATTATATTTTCCTGTTATTAAGTTCCATCTTATTTTAACCGTTTCCATCAAAACCTGAAAGTATGCCGAAAGACGAGGGTGAGATGCGGTATTGGGGTCATTTTTCCAGGTAATTGGGATTTCTTTTATTTTGTACTTGAATTTTCTTGCCAAGGCAAGCATTTCTATATCGAAACCCCAGCGGTCGATTGTCATCTTGGAGAAAATTTTGTCGGCCGCTTCAGCCGTAATCATTTTAAATCCCCTTTGGGTATCGCTAACACCAGGGACAGCCATTAATTGTATGAACAGATTTCCCATTGTGCCAAACAACCTCCTCCAAACTGGTTCTGAACCGCTTGCTACAACACTTCCCTTAATGGCGATTGAGGCAATAACAATATTGTATCCCTGATTAAAGTAGGGCATCATTTTTTCGATATGGTCTATAGAGGTTGCATTATCGGCATCAGTAAATAATCTGTAATTACCTGTTGCCTTAAGCATGCCTTCTTTAACAGCATAGCCCTTCCCTTTATTAACAGAAAACCGAAGTAAAGAAAGAGAAGGAACCCCAGATGCTACTGAATTGACAATATCGTCGGTTTTGTCAGTTGAACCATCAGTAACCACTATTATCTCGTGCTCAATGTTCTTACCCGAAAGATATTGATAGATAGATTCAATGGTTTTCCTGATATGTTTTTCTTCGTTGTAGGCCGGGATAATTACTGATAAATACATGTTTCAAATTTAAAATTTAAAAATCAAAATTAAAAATTACAATCCAAAATTTTAAAATTTTACATTGTCATTTTACGCTTTGACATTTGCATTTTACATTAGCACTATTTGACCGATTACTCAAACTCGCTTAATCTGAATATTAATGAATTGGCCGATCATACAAGTTAATTTTGGGAAAGAAAGTTTCCCTAAACTTTTGTCTCAAATACATGCTCCCCCCAAGAAACTTTACTGCCGGGGAAACATTTCCCTGCTGAATAGCAGCTGCTTTGCCGTCGTGGGAACACGAAAATTGACAAGCTACGGAAAGGAAACAGCCCAACAGATAGTCAAGGATCTTGCCAACAACGGATTTACCATCGTGAGCGGCTTGGCTCTTGGAATAGACGCGGTGGTACACCAAACAACATTGGACTGCGGAGGCAAGACCATAGCCGTCCTCGGGGGCGGCGTCGGCGACAGAAGTATCGGGCCCAGAACCAACTTCCATTTGGCCCAAAACATGCTTAAAAATGACGGTCTTTTGGTTTCCGAATATTCGGACAAAGAAGACATTTTCGCATCCAACTTTGCCGTAAGAGACAGGATCATCAGCGGACTGTCTTTGGGGGTCTTGGTTATTGAAGCAGATGAAAAAAGCGGGGCGCTTATTACCGCCAAGTGCGCCCTTGATCAGAACCGAGATGTTTTTGCGGTGCCGGGAAGTGTTTTGTCTCCAAAATCAGTTGGGCCGAACACTTTAATTCAAAGCGGAGCTAAGCTTGTTATGAACGCTTATGATATCATTAACGAGTATCACGAAAATCTACAATTATTTTCCGATAAGAAAAAGAACGTCTTAACCAAAAACCCGACAGAGAAAAAAATAATAGACCTGCTTGATGAACACGGCATTCTGTTTGTGGATGATATAATAAGAATGTCCGGCATGGAAACGCCGACGATCTCCGTGTCTTTATCCATGCTTGAGATACGCGGCGCCATAAAACACCTGGGCAACGGGAAATATAGAAAAATATGAATCTTGTTTATGAATTTTAAAGACAAGGTGATTGTAATAACTGGTGGGAGTCAGGGATTTGGCAAGGCCCTTGCTCACGTTTTTGAACACGAAAAAGCTCGTGTTATTATTTCAAGCCATGATAAAGAGAGTTTGGAATCAACAGCAAAAGAATTGTCTGTTGATTCTTTTTTTGTTGATGTAACTTCGCACGAAGATGTCAAAAAACTTGGCGAGTATGTTTTTGATAAATATGGAGTAATTGATTTTTGGGTTAACAATGCAGGTATTCAAATCGCCCCAAGCTTAATGGAAAATGTAGATATACAAAAACTACATCATCTTTTTGAAGTTAACTTTTTCGGTTATTTTTACGGATGTCAGATCGCAATGTCCTATATGAAAAAACAAAATAGTGGGGCAATTGTCAATATTAACTCTACCGCTGGACTTGACGGCAAACCAGAAATTTCTGCTTATTCTTCTTCCAAGTTTGCAATCAAAGGACTAACTGAATCAATCCGAAAAGAAGTAGCTGGTTTAGATATTAAAATTTATGGAGTATTTCCCGGTGGAATGCAGACTGATATATACAAAGAAAAATATCCGGATGATTTGAAAGAATACATGAATATTACTACTGTTGCAAAAAAGTGATTGCTAATTTAAAATCTGATAATCCAGAAATTGATTTTGTAATTAAGCGACCAGCAAAATAGTTATTGTAGAATTGCCAACATTGTTGTATTATTAAAAAGTGAATAGTTATAAATTATGGACCGTTGAAGAAGTTAAGCTATTAAAAAAACTCTATCCACGAGTAAGGGTTAGAGATTTAATAGGTAGATTTCCTAAACGAACCAAGTCAACGATTGTTGCAAAAGCTATGTCTTTAAATTTGCCATCTGCGAAACTTTGGCAACCTAATGAAAACAAAATAATAAAAGATTGCTTTTATTCAGTGCCCAAAGAGTCTTTAACTAAAATGCTACTAGGAAGATCGTGGTTGGCAATAATGGCCCAAGGAGAAAGATTGGGCATTAAAAGGAAAAGAGACAAGCCACGAATAGAAGTTGATGAAAGTTATTTCAAAAAATGGTCAGCAAATATGAGCTATGTATTGGGTTTCATACTAGCTGATGGCTGTATTATTCAGGGCACATATAAAGGTTATAGCGATTCGCTGAAGTTTGGAGTTCAGTCTAAAGATAAAGATGTTTTAGAAAAGATAAAATCCGAATTGAAATCTGACCACAAATTGTCGCAAAATAAAAATGCTGTACATTTTTGTATCGCCAGCCAGGAAATCGTAAATGACTTAAAAAGGTTGGGTATCATCTACAGAAAGAGTTTGAGGGAAATAGTTCCAAAAGTTCCACCAAAATACGCAAAAGATTTTATAAGGGGTGTGGTGGATGGGGATGGAAGTCTTTGGCTTGATAAACGAAGTTATCCAACTTTGAGTGTGTCGGGTGGAGAAAATACTCTTAGATTTATTCGAGATCACTTCTTTACAAAATTTAAGTTATATTCCAAGCTTTCACGTAGAACATATTCAAAAGATGCTAAAAAATATCTCTATCAAATAGGTTATCGGTGTAATTCTGCTAAGCAACTGATAGAATATCTCTATTATGACTCGGAATTGTATTTGAACAGAAAACATACAATTGCGTTAAAATGCTTAAAGACAAACATAAAAATTAGACAGAACGATAAGTATAGATTAAAACAATACAATGAATCTTTTACTAGTTGAGAGTCCAACAAAATGCAAGACAATTCAAAAATTTTTAGGTCCTAATTACAAGGTCCGCGCTTCCGTCGGCCACGTGCGGGATCTTCCAAAAAGCAATAAAAAAGCCATAGATATTAAGGGCGGTTTTATTCCCCATTATGAAATCGACAAAGACAAGAAGGATATTCTAGGGGACCTGAAAAATATTGCCGAAAAAGCCGATGAGATCTATCTCGCTACCGACCCGGACCGGGAAGGAGAAGCAATCGCCTGGCATGTCTCGGAAGTGCTTGGTTTAAAAAATCCGAAACGAATTGTATTTCATGAGATTACCAAAGAAGCCATAAAAGAAGCGTTGGAGCATCCGCGCAAAATAGATCACGGACTCGTAAAAGCGCAGGAAGCGCGCCGAGTGCTTGACCGGCTCGTAGGCTATGATCTTTCCGGCCTGATTTGGAAAAAGGTTCGCTACGGACTGTCCGCCGGACGCGTCCAGTCGCCGGCGCTTCGTATTATTGCAGAGCGCGAGCGCGAGATTCGCGCTTTTAAAAGCGAGACATTTTATGTTATTGCCGCGGATGTGTTCGGAAAAGATAGTAAAGTTTTCCGAGTTACATGCGAAGAAGAGCCCAAAGACATTAAAACCGCCGAGAATATTCTTAAACAAAGCAAGACCGGTTCATGGTTTATTAAAGATATTGCCGAAAGCGAAGTTAAGCGGTCGCCCCGTTCGCCATTTACAACCTCGACGCTCCAGCAAGCGGCAAGTTCGCGCCTCGGCTTTACGCCGTCCCGAACTATGGGTATCGCCCAAAAATTATATGAACAAGGTTTTATTACCTACATGCGCACCGATAGCGTCAATTTATCCTCTTTTGCGCAGGGACAGATATTAGGCCTCATTGAAAAAACATATGGCAAACAATACGTTGAACCACGCGCCTACAAAACCAAAAGTAAGAATGCCCAGGAAGCGCATGAAGCAATCCGGCCGACAGACGCCGCGCGGGAAAAAGCCGGATATAATGAAGATCAGAAAAAACTTTATCGTCTTATCCGGGAACGGACGATTGCCTCGCAGATGGCCGACGCCAAACTTTTGAGGACAAAAATCACCGCCGCCGTCAAAAATGCCAACATTCCGGACTTCGTTGCCACCGGCTCGCGAGTCATGTTTGACGGCTGGCTTGCCTGCGACGCGCGCGCGAGAGGAGAAGACATAGAATTACCCAAAGTTGACGTAAACGAAACGCTAACTCTTAAAGACATTTTGAGCGAAGAAAAACATACGGAACCATTGCCTCGTTATTCAGAGGCCGGCCTTGTAAAAGAACTGGAAAAACGAGGTATCGGACGGCCATCAACATACGCTTCCATCATCAAGACCTTGCACGACCGAAAATATGTCGAAAAAGAAGGCCGGGCTTTGAAGCCCACCGACACCGGCGAAGTTGTCAGTTCGTTTCTTGAAGAAAATTTCATGAGTTACATTAACGATACTTTTACCGCTGAAATGGAAGACGAGCTTGATGATATCGCAACCGGGAAAAGAGAATACGTTAAGACCCTTCAGGATTTTTATACGCCGTTCCACAGAGATGTTAAGGCAAAAGAAAAAATAGACAAACTTACCAATCTGGGCTCGGCTCCCAAGGAATGGAAATGCCCCGTATGCGGCAGCCCCATGATTATCAAGCTCGGACGAAGCGGAAAATTTATGAGCTGTGAACGATATCCTGACTGCACCGGCGCGCGCCGGATTGACGGCTCAGTGGTTGAACCAAACAAATCAATTGGAACAGATGAAAAAACCGGCTTACCCATCTTTGTTATGGAAGGCCGGTTCGGACCCTATGTTCAGCTTGGAGAAAAAACGAAAGAGAATCCTAAGCCGCCACGTTCCAGTATCCCAAAAGATAAAAACCCCTCAACCATTACCCTCGGGGACGCGCTTAAACTTTTGAGTTTGCCACGCATACTGGGAACACATCCGGAAACCGGAAAAGATATCATCGCCAACATCGGTCGCTTCGGACCTTACATTATGCATGACGGCGACTTCCGCTCGCTCAAAAAGGGCTCCGGCGATGACGTCTACACCATCACCCTCCCCCGCGCGCTTGAGATATTTAAAGAGGAGAAGAAAATCGGCCGAAGAGGAAGAAAGAAAAAAGAATAGCTCACACAACCTCTATGCATGACTGCGAGGTGTACCTTTTAAAAATATTTGCTAAATTTTAAAAAGGCACACACCCTCCGCCGGTTGCTTAAGTTGTGTGTGATATTTGGCAATAAAAATTCAAACTCTCTATAAATCTACTTCAAATTCGGATCGAGTTTGATGTTTTCTGGTAAATCTTGAAAATGCACTTCAAAAGTCCGTATGGGTTTGAGATTCTTGCTTGACCTCCACTCCATCGGACTAAGTTTAGAAAAATCTTCTTTTTTGAAAACATACACATAACCGATAACATCTTTGGCATTTTTTAATACCGAAGGAGTGGTCTCAAAATATGGTTTCTTCCCATCAGAACCAAAAGCACTATAATGTTTTCCGTCATCTGCTTTAATCTTATTACTTATGATAGCTCTGAATATGGCAACCTCCACAAAAGGAGTGGCAACTACTGACGGCTCTCCGTGTTCAATCATTTCTTTTTTATCCTTATCCCAAATCTTTGCTTGGCGTGGTTCTAATTCTTCTATTGATTCTGTTGAGCCGTGAAAAACATAAAGTCCTTCTTTTTCAAGATTCATTAAAATTTCTTTGCCACGCTCTATTTTGTTTAGATTTTCAACACTCATATTTTAATTTAACCATCAAAACATCATTATCACAAGCGAAACCCCATCCCCGTTTAAGGCCGTTTGGTTCCTACGGAGAACACAATGCTTAAATTAACCGATAATTTGCTTAATAAACAAATTTAGGCCGGAAAATCCCGAAGGGAGGAACGGGTGCTTAAATTTGTTAAGCAAATTGAAAGTTAATTTAAGCATTTGTCCGCAGGAGATCCGGAGGACGTAACCAATAGGCCGACAAATGGGGTGGGTTTGAGCGAAGATTGAAATTTAAGACAAAAAAGACTACATTACTTACATAATGACGTCAATTTTGGAGAAAATACTGGAGAATCCGGCTTATAAGGAGTCAGGCAAAAAACTCATTGAGAAGGCCTTTGAGTTGGCTAAATCGGCTCATGCGGGACAGAAGCGGTTGTCGGGAGAAGAATACCTAAGCCACCCCCTCCACGTAGCTTATTTTTTGTCCGAATTGGGATTGGACTCAGCCACAGTCGCTGCCGGAATCTTGCACGACACAATTGAAGATACCCTAATCACCCACAAAGACCTGGAAAAAGAATTCGGCAAAGATATTGCTTTTCTTGTTGAGGGTGTAACCAAGCTCTCAAAAATAGAATACTCTGGAAACCCAAATGAAAAGAGGAGCAACACCGAACACCTCAATTCCCTTAAAAAAATGTTCTTCGCTATGGCTGAAGACATCCGAGTTGTTTTGATAAAACTTGCCGACCGCTATCACAACATGGAAACCTTGAGATATAAAGACGCGGCCGGCCAAAGAAAAATTGCTCTTGAAACCTTGGAGATATATGCTCCGATCGCCGCCCGCCTGGGGATGGGCCGTTTGAAAGGCCAACTTGAAGACCTGGCCTTTCCTTATGTTTATCCCCTTGAATATTCCCAGCTTATAAAAAGAGTAAAAGAAAAATACGCCGACCGGATAAAATATATAGACCGGACTAAACCAATTATAAAAAGATGTCTTACCGATGCCAATATTCCAATTCTGGAAATGGATTCCCGAGCCAAACATTATTACAGTTTGTACGGCAAGATGCTCCGGAAGGAAATGGACTTAGACAAGATATTCGATCTGGTGGCAATGCGCATTATAGTTCCCGATATCAAATCCTGCTACGAAGCCCTGGGAGTAATTCATAAATTTTATAAACCCCTCCCTGGCCTGATAAAGGACTACATCGCATTACCCAAACCGAATGGCTACCAGTCCCTTCACACGACTATTTTCTGTGAAAAGGGCAGGGTCGTTGAGATACAAATAAGAACCGAGAATATGCATGAATACGCAGAGAATGGTATCGCCGCCCATTGGGCTTACAGCGAAGGGGGCAAGAAAAAAGGCATTATGGCAAATGTTAAAGAAGTTCAGTGGGTTAATCAGCTCAAAAATTTTCTGAAGGAGGTAGCTCCCGGCGAAGGATTGTCCAATCTAAAAATAGATTTTTTCAAGCATAGAATATTTGCCTTTACGCCAAAAGGTGAAGTCAAAGACCTTCCTGACGGCGCCACGCCTATCGATTTTGCCTATGCTATCCATACTGACCTCGGCCACATGACGCGTGGCGCCAAGATAAATGGCAAGATAGTCCCCCTTCACCATGAACTAAAAAACGGAGACGTGGTGGAAATTATAAAAGGTAAAGACAAGAAACCATCTTTTGACTGGCTAAAAATTGTTAAAACAGCCGAGGCGAGAAAAAAAATTAAATCCTATTTCAAAGAAATTGAACAAAAAGAAGAAGTTCCCAAACCGGAAATACTCAAAACAAAACAAGAAAAAAGGGTTGAGGTGGCAGTTCCTAAAGCGGGTGAGCCAATCATTCAGGGACAGAAAGGACTTTTATACAAGCTGGCAAAATGTTGCAATCCCACCACAAACCACAAAATAAAGGGCTACATGACCGTCAATCGCGGTGTCTCAATTCATATTGCCGACTGTGCTAATTTAAAAACACCAGCCAGAGGATGGTCCGCCTCCGGCAGAAAAAACGGGCATGGTGCCCGTCTGTTGAATGCTTCTTGGTCCGACCGAAAGAAATAGCCACTCCCCCCCGCCCCGAATTTTATTTCAGTAGTTCACACAACTTCTATGCATGCTGCGGAGCATACTTTTCTGAAATACTGCTGATTTCATAAAAGCATGCTCCCTCCGCCGGTTGCTTGGGTGGATAAGATGTCAATTGGCAATAGAGGTTCAAACTTACTCCGGATCAACCTATAGTTACATAGGGCAGACCTATGTAAGCTCTGATTTTTGTTTAATCTTCCATCCTGCTCCTCATAAGTGTTTTTCTGATATTCTCGGTCGCTTCTACAGCTCTTCTGTGGCGTTGAGGATTGTTTATTAAGTCCCCTTCAAATTTTTGAATTAAATAATCTTTTATTTCGCTGGCTTCTTGCGCTGAATAAATGTCTACATCGAAACGAAATGGATACCCCTGATTATCCAATGAAAAAATTGAAGTAAGTTCTTTGCGGGATATTTCTATCTCAAATTTCAAATTTTTCCAACTATCTATCTTCTGCCTCAAATAATTAATAAAGTCCGGGGCATAATATAAAAGCAATCCTCTCTGAGATTTATATGGGCGGATCCATTCAGGGTGTTCAGCAATCTGAGTTCTGGCAAACTCTGTTACCTTTCTTCCAAAGTTAAGCGATTTTAGCCAGTCCGCTGGTGGCAGTTCTTGAGCTTGTTTTTCTATCAAATCAACCTGTTCGAGTGAGAAGTGTTCAAATGGCTTTCCGTTCTTTTTATAAATTTGGAACCACTCCGGATGGCTGGCTCGATTGCGATCAACAAAAACACGGGCGGTATCAGAATTTGATTTTATTTTTTTAGCCAAAGAGCTTGCTGTTTCCCACCCTATCGGTGCTTCCTGGATTTCCATACTCTGTGTACGTAGTGTTTCCAATTTATCAAATTTTGGACCTCCGTGTTGTCTCCTCATATTATTTGTTTTCTACGGTTTTATGCCGAAAAAGTTTTTTATTCTTTTTATTTCGTTATTATTCTCTACTCGAACAGATAATCTATCAATTCCTATTTTAGCTGCTTGAACCAATTCCTCTGTATCCAACACTAAATGAAACTCTTCACTCATTGGTATCACTATATTATCAAAATCACCACTTTCCAAGTGTTCCAGAGCCCAAATTATTCCCTTTCTTGCCGCCTTATCTGCCAGCTCTTTAGAAACATTGAATCCCTCAATAAGCTCCTGAGCCAAATATCCCAACCCGGCCGACACAAAATAAGCGAATTGTTTTTCAATTACTTCCCGAACTTCTTGAGATTGTATTTCTTGCTCTGGCAGATTAGCTTTTTGTTTTACTTCCAATGCCAAATCGATTTTACCAGCGGACAAAAGTTCAATCATGCGGTCTTTGGCTCCCTTTTGTTCCGAGCTTAGTTTTGGATTTGTATTGCTAAAGTTTTCTATTTTCATTTTTCTTAAGGTCTCCTTGAGGTCAGACCTCAATAAAGAACTTTGACCCCTTATTGCCAATCCCCACTTAACGATTAAGCAACCAGCGGAGGGAGACACTTTTTACAAAATTAGCAGATTTTTAAAAAGGCGTCTCCCTCCGCACGCATAGAGGTTGTGTGAACTGTTCAAATGAGGCGGAGCTTAATCAATGATTGACTTGGCGATTTTGTTGAGGTCTTCGAGGGTAGCGAATCTTATGATGATTTTACCGCCCTTTTCAGCGCTTTGAATGAGAACCGGGGCACTCAAGGTTTCTCCGAGATTTTTTTCAAGTTCAATGAATTTACTATTTTTCTTGCCCTGAGCTTGCCGAAGGGTTTTAGGTTTAGCTGATGACGCCATGCTCTCAACCTCTTTTGACGACACTCCGCCTCCTAAAATTTGATCGTAAACCTCTCTCTGCTTTTTCTCATCACTAAAAGCAAGGAGTGCTTTGGCATGAGCGCGCGATAGTTTCTCGGCTCTTAAGGCATCCCTGATGTCTTTAGGAAGATTTAACAAGCGAACAGCATTGGCAACAACTTCCCTTGATTTGGAAACCTTATCGGCAATCTCTTTTTGGGTCAGGCCGAATTCTTTAGCCAGCCGGTCATATGCTTCCGCTTCTTCAACCGGATTAAGGTCCTTTCTTTGGACATTTTCTATTAAAGCCACTTCCAGCCGGTCTTTCTTGTTTTCAAACTCATCTCTTATAATAATCGGCACCTGGGGCAGTCCTGCCATCTGTGACGCTCTCAATCGCCTTTCTCCAGCAATAAGCTGATAAGAAACATCCAGTCCCTTCGGGGTTTCCGTTTCAATCTTAGTGACAAGCAACGGCTGAAGAACGCCATATTTTCTTACAGATTTTGAAAGCTCTCTTATCCCCTCCTCGTCAAAATCACGCCGGGGCTGGTCTGGGTTGGGTTTGATTTTATTAGTTTCAACATAAAAAACATTCTCTTTGTGTGTCTCCGGCTGCCTAATTTCCGCATTTTGTGGAATCAGCGAACCCAGTCCTTTTCCAAGTCCGAATAGTTTTTTCATATTAATTTAATCTTATAACTTCTTCCGCCAATTGCCTATATGCTCTGGCGGCTTTTGAATCAGGGTCAAATTGCAAAATGGTTTTTCCAAAGCTGGGCGACTCCGCTAAAGACACAGTTCTCGGGATTACGGCATTGAAGACCCTGCCCGGGAAATTCTTAGAAACTTCGTTCAAAACCTGATTGGATAACTGATTCCTTCTATCATACATTGTAAGCAACACTCCCAACACTTGCAAATCGGGGTTGAGCCCTCCTCTGACCAGTTCAATCGTTTTTAAAAGCTGGCCCAAGCCCTCAAGGGCATAATACTCGCATTGAACGGGAATAATAACCCGTTCCGACGCGGCTAAAGCATTGACAGTCAGAAGTCCGAGCGAAGGCGGACAGTCAATGATAATATAATCATAATTTGTCCTTAAGGAATCCAAAACCTTTTTCAAGCGCAGTTCCCGTGATTCCATCATTACAAGCTCCACAGTTGCTCCGGCCAAGCTTTGTGCCGCCGGCAAAATATCAAACCCGAATAAAGATGTTTTTTTGATTACCAAGCTCGGATTAAGATCGCTGATAAGAGAATGATAAACATTGGAACCGTTTTCGGCGACATGCACACCCAGTCCAACCGTGGCATTTGCCTGTGAATCCAAATCAACCAAAAGAACATATTTTCCCAAAGCGGCTAAGTAGGCCGAAAGATTGGTACTAGATGTTGTCTTCCCAACTCCGCCCTTTTGATTACAAACGCTTATGATGCGAGCCATGACTTTATTCTAATGTTTTCAGCCAAAAATACAAGTTTAGGACTGGAAAAAACTAAAGAAATCTGGTAGAATATTGAAGTATTGCCCGGGTGGCGAAATTGGCAGACGCAATGCACTCAAAATGCATCGACCGCAAGGTCATGGGAGTTCGACTCTCCCCCCGGGCACCAGAATCCAAATCCTCATGATTATAGTTAACGGTAGAGCAATCGCCCAGAAAGTATTGGCTCAAATTAAAACCGATTTTAGTGGCCGGTCTATTTCTATTGCCGCTATCTGGGTCGGCGATAATTTAGCGATAAACCGTTTTGTCGAAATAAAGAAAAAATATGCAGAATCAATCGGAATAAAAGTAACCGTCTTTCACTTCAACAGCAACGAGCCGGAAGATAAAATAGTCAATAAAATAAAAGAACTATCCGAGGATAAAAATATAAGCGGAATTATTGTTGAACTTCCCCTGCCCGACAAATTCAACCGAGATAAAATTTTAAACTCGATACCCAAAGAAAAAGATATCGATGTTCTCTCGGCATCGGCTCAGGAAAATTTTTACAATAATAGGATAGGGTTGCTTCCGCCCGCTGTCGGCGCTTTAAAAATATTATTTGAAGAGTATAAAATAGACCCCGCGAAAAAAACTATAGCTGTTTTGGGCCAGAGTATTTTAATAGGAAAACCCATATCACACTGGCTGGAACAAGTCGGGGCAAAAGTTTTCCGTATTGATGAGTACACTTCCAACCCCAAAGAATTGTCCCACCAGGCCGACATAATAATATCGGGTGTAGGCAAACCAAATTTGATTAGAGAAAATATGGTAAAAGAGGGTGCTATTGTGGTTGATTTCGGATTTGAAAAACTCGGAGACCCCGCCCCAAACTTTTCCGCTGACCGCCATTCAAAAAAGGGGCGAGTTTGGAGCAGGGCAGGCAAAATAGCCGGCGATGTCGATTTCGATTCTGTCGCTCCCAAAACTTATCTTATTACCCCTGTACCCGGAGGTATGGGACCAATTGTTATTGCAGCCTTTCTTAAAAACATAGTCCGGGTAACACAAAATTCCTTGCCTAAATTGTAAAGCTGTGGTATTGTTATACTGGTTTTTTGATTTCATGGAGGAAACATGTCCCAGATTAGCCCAGGCAGATTAGAGGTTTGGATATATAAATTCCTATTGGGAACACTCCCGAAAGAAAAAACGAAGCTTCTTAAAGAAGAACTGGGGAGAAGAAATAAAGAAAACCTAATATTTAGCGCACTAGAACGGAAACTTTTGGCTGCGTTTACAATAAACAGGCCAACCAGAAAATATCTGGCCGAGTTGATTGACGACTGGGAAAAAAGAAATTGGGGCGATTAGCCCCCAAGTGCCCTTAAAGGCACTTTTTGTTTTAAATAGTTGATTAAAACCGCTGTAATAATACCTAGTACCGCTCCCGCCAATATATCCAGAGGCCAATGAACGCTTACAAAAATACGGGCAAATCCCATTAGTCCGGCCAATATCAGATAGGTATAGCCGGCTCCTGCCCCGCACCAACCCCACCCCCTATTATATTGGCGGTCAGTGGAAAAGGTTGGTGCGGGGTTTTTATTAGACAAATAAACACCCATCGCCATCGCAAAATAAAAAGCGGCATGTCCAGATGGGAACGATGATTCCAATTCATGATTCATCAGCCGGTTTACGTTATCAAGAACCAAAAATGGCCTGGGCGAATAGAGAAAATAGCGAAAAATGCCGACAAATATGAATCTGGCAACGACGGCCGAACCCAAAGAAATAAAAATGGCTTTTTTGGAATAACTCCTCTTCCAAAACAAGATGAACACAAACAATATCAAAAGATAGCCCATCTTGTCGGCCGCGAATATCATAAACCTATCCAGCCAGACATTGTGTCCGGCCAGATCGTTTATCCATCTGAATCCCCCTACATTAAACTTCTCTAATATCAAATCCATTTGCTCATTTTAAATTTATCTGCCGCCTAATTCAAGTGTGTATTATTCGACAGTAACAGATTTAGCAAGATTGCGCGGTTTATCCACATCGTGGCCGCGAAAAACTCCGACATGATAGGCGAATAGATGTAAGGGCATGACGGCGAGAATCGGGGTGAGCATTTCCAAGGTTTTAGGAATATAGATAACATCATCCGCGAGTTCGGCTATCTCTTTGTTTCCCTGACTGGCAATAGCTATAACTTGGCCTCGCCGAGCTTTTATTTCTTGAATATTGCTCAAGACCTTTTCATAAACGCTGTCCAACGGGGCGATGACAACAGTAGGCATGTCCTTGTCTATCAAAGCGATAGGCCCATGCTTCATCTCCCCCGCCCCGTAACCTTCAGCGTGGATGTAAGATATTTCTTTCAACTTCAAAGCGCCTTCAAGAGCCACCGGAAAATTATATTTCCGGCCAAGGTATAGAAAATTATTATATTTATAATATTTTCTGGCAATCTTTTTGATCTGCCCGTTAAGCTTCAAAACCTCTTCCATCTTTTTCGGCAAAGCAACTATCTCTTCGGCTATTTTTCTGCCAGTGCTTAAGGAAATACCTCTTTGCCTGCCCAAAAATAGTGTCAGGAGTGCAAGAATAGAGAGCTGGGATACGAAAGCTTTGGTAGAAGCCACGCCTACTTCGGGGCCAGCATGATTATATACTCCGACATCGACTTCCCTGGCTATCGACGAGCCGACCACATTCACTATGCCGAGCGTCAAAACACCCTTCCTTTTCATTTCTTTCAATGCCCCGAGAGTGTCGGCGGTCTCTCCTGACTGGCTGACGGCCAGAAGGACGGTTTTTGGGTCAAGAACGTGCTTTTTATATCGAAACTCTGATGCATATTCCACTTCAACCGGTATGCCGGCATTTTCCTCGAGCATGTATTCTCCCACCAGACCTGCAATATAAGCTGTCCCGCAAGCGGAAATAATCAGCCGGTTTATTTTTCTTAAATCTTTTTCTTTCAGCTCTAAACCTCCAAGTTTAGCTAATCCGTCCTGTAAAACAATTCTGCCGCGAATTGCATTGCGGACCGCTTCCGGCTCTTCAAATATCTCTTTAAGCATGAAGTGTGGGAAGTTATTTTTCTGGACCAGATCTTCGGACCAATCAATTTTTTCCTGCTCGCGGGAAATTACCTTTCTGTCCAAAGTGGCTATCCGAAAATCGTTGGGGGTCAGAACGGCGAATTCTCCGTCGTTAAGATAGATAACCTTTCTCGTATGAGGTAAAAGGGCTGACGCATCTGAAGCGATATATTTACATTTGTCGGAAAAACCCACTAAAAGCGGGCTGGAGTTGCGCGCCACAATAAGCTTATTGGGGTCGTTTTTATTGATTACCACCAGTGCATATGTTCCAATTATTGATTTGAGGGTAAGCCGGACCGCCTCCTCGAAGCTGTAGTTTCCTTTTTTCAAAAAATCTTCGATAAGATGGGCCATCACTTCCGTGTCCGTGTCCGAAGAAAATCTGTGGTCACTTTGGATAAGTTTATCCTTTAACTCTTTGTAGTTCTCAATAATCCCATTATGGACAAGGAATATTTTTTTATGGCAATCATGGTGGGGATGGGCATTTTTGTCAGTCGGCTGGCCGTGAGTAGCCCAGCGGTTGTGGCCAATAGCAACGGTAGATTCAAAATCGTTGTTTAAAATCTTTTCCAATTCAAAAATCCTGCCAGATTTTTTCTTGTATAAAACCCCTTTGGGGCCGATGGCTGCGATTCCCGCCGAATCATAGCCGCGATATTCCAAATGCTTCAGGCCATCGACAATAACAGGAATACCTTTTATTTTATCCCCGCTGACAAATCCAAAAATTCCGCACATGAGAATAGGGTAGCAGTTTTGCGAGAACTAAAAAAGAGTCCCGACTGGCGGGATTCTTTTTAACTTACGGTGGGTTCGGGTTGTGCTTCCGCGGGGATCGACTCTTCTTTAGGAACTTCCGTTTTTGTCATTGGTTGTTGGTTGTTAGTTGTTGGTTTCTTCTTGGGTTTCCAGCTCTGAACCTTAGGCTTGTCCCAGATCTTATGGTTTACAAGTAAATTATTGACCGTCGGAGATGGTTGAGCGCCTTTTGATATCCAGTAGTCAATCCTCTCTTTCTTAACTTTAAGCACTTTCTCGTGAGGATTATAGGTACCCAAAAGTTCCAAATATTCGCCTTTCGGTTTTTTGGTATGCTCAACGACGACAACCCTGAAATAGGCCTGTCCCCGCTTTCCTATCCTTGATAACCTGATTTTTAGCATGACCTATACTTTAGCAATTTTTTTAAATTTTAGCAAGCCGTTCTACTTTCTTACTTAACTTATTGGTATTGCCATGTTTTAACAACCCCAAATAAGAATTTACTGTTTCTGGCGAATTGTTTGCCATAATCATTTTAAACATCCTCCTTTGGGTACTTGTCCTCAACACCCGATGATTAGAAAAATGCACCCAGCCCAGAAAATCAACTCCTGAAGCAAGGGTTTTTATAAAAACCTTATCGGGATGCAACCCCAGCATTAACTTATCCGTTAAAAAGTTGCTCATTTTAGGCAATAACTCCTCAAGCCATGATTTGTCTTGAGACATAATAACAAAATCATCGGCATAACGAATATAATATTTTGTCTTCAATTTGTGCTTAATAAACTGATCAAATTCATTCATGTAGATATTGACAAATAACTGGGAAGTAAGATTTCCAAGCGGCAACCCACGGCCCGGAGCCGATGAAAAACTATAAACAACCCTTTCAAGAAGCCAGATAACGTTATTGTCAGAAATATATTCTTTAAAAATAGACAATAAAATCTCATGATTAATATTCTCAAAGAATTTTTTAATATCGCATTTTAAAACCCAGCAGGTTTTAGTATTATTAGCGCTAACTTTGTATCCAAATTTCTTGAATCGATTTAAAGCTTTATGGCTTCCTTTGCCTATCCGGCATGAGAATGAATCGGCTACAAAAGTGCTGTCAAAAAATGGATACAGGATTCTGTGTATCGCATGATGAAGCAGCCTGTCCCTTACCAACGACTTATGTATTTGCCGAGGCTTGGGATCGTTGATCCTGAACGCTTGATATGGCCCGTGATTGTATGTATGCTGGATTAAATCTTGGTGTAATTCTAAGATATTGTCCATAAAGTTTCTATAATATTCTTGAACATCTTTTTTACTGGATTTTTGCCTGATAAATTCCCGCCATGCTTGGAGTAGATTTTCAATGGATATTATGTCTTCAAATTTATGAGCGAATTCAATTTTCATAAAAATTCTAACCCTTTAAGCCCCCCCCCAGACTCTTGCCAGTATTAGAAAAACTTAAAGATGGATATATTCTTTGGCATGAGTATCATACTATTTTACCAAAAACTCAAAGGTACTCTGTGGGCAAACGTATAGATGCTATTTTTATTCAAATTATCGAGACGGTCTCAGCTGCGGCTTTTACTAAAAAAGAAGAAAAACTCCCTCTTATTAAAATAGCTGTTAGGAAACTAGATACTATTAAGATACTCCTTTTAATCCTCTGGGAATCAAAATCATTAGATGATAAAAAATATATTGCCCTTTCCCAGAAGATAGATGAGATTGGCAAAATGCTCGGTGGCTGGACTGGTCAGCTTTTAAAACAAAACTCCCCCGGTAAGCCGGAAGAGAAATAGATTGACTCGCAGAGGAACGCGAACCAGTCGTTGGCGTTCGTGAAGCTGCTCACCCAGTTCAGGTTCGCCTTGCGCTTGGCGTCGTTCCACCACGCATAGCACGACTGCTGGTTGCCCTCGAAGGTAATGTATCCAGCACCGTCATGGCCACTGCCCATTGAGTACTCTCTGGGCTGTATCGTATTTGGGATATCGCATAATATTAATCCTCCAATGCCAGATACCGAGTATATTTTATTTTTTAAGAGATAGAGGACAGCACGCTGAGAGAAATCGTAATCGCTCTCACTCTGGCATATTCTCTCCCAGAATTCGGCAGTCGGAAACCTTGATCGCCGACAGATTCGCCTAGTATCCAAATATTATCCTAGCATAAAGTTTTTGTTTAAAAAAATATCCCATTGGGAGGCAAGGCCTCCCAATGGGCAAAGTGCATAAGCACCCAAGGGCTGAAGTACTAACAGCCTAAGTGCTTACTCGCAGAGGAACGCGAACCAGTCGTTGGCGTACGTGAAGCAGCTCACCCAGCTCAGGCACGCCCCGCGCTCGGCGCCGTACCACCACGCATAGCACGACCGCTGGCCGCCCTCGAAGGTACATTCGGTCGTCGCCACCACGTACATCGGGTTGAATCCGAGTTCGTGATGAAGATTCGGCTTGTGCCTTGAGATGGCGAACACCTGCCGAGGCACCGACCTCTTGAGCTGGGGGTACTGGGCGGCCCAGGCGATGGCCCGGTCCCAGCTTCCACCATTCGGCCCGAAGTTCACCAGAACCATCCGGCTCTTCTTCGTGCCCTTGCCAGACGGCCGGTACTGGTCACCGACCTTCCGGACGTTATAGTCGGCCGGAGTGTTCGGACAGCCAGCGTTAATCGCCGCCTGCCACTCCTCGTCGAAAACAACGGAAATGGTCAGCTCGTGAATTCGTCCGCCTTCTGGAGCGACGAACTCTGGCAAGAGGGTGATCTTGCGACCCACCTTGACGGCGTCGAAGAACAAGGACGCCTGTCCGTTGTCCATCGCCGTCTGGAACCGTACGCGACCGACACCTTTGTCATTCCCCATCGCACGCAAGCTCATCGCTTGCGGGATGGTCACATCCATTTTCTTGACCATGACAACCCTTTCTTCTGTGAGTTAGCCCCCTACAAGCTCCGACCATCATGGCCGGCACCCATAGCTGACTTGCTGTTAGTTACAGCACCTAATCAATAAACTTATATGGAATAGATGCTGTAACTAACTCAAAACTAAGTATTTATAAAGTACTTACTATGTCTATAATCAAATCATACTCTTTTTTGCTTAAAATGTCAACCCACACTAAAAACCGGCCTTTTGAGCTGTTTTTTTAAAGATTATTTATAATCTCCTTGAGTTTTGTCGCACTTTCTGGGTCCAACCCTTCAGACATGAATTCTATATAGTCCGAAACTAGTTTCTTGAAAATCGGCTTAGTTTTTTCATATAGAACTTCCCGGCTGTACATTTCCTGAATGGTTTTCTGGATCTCTGAAAATATAGGGTTGTTCATGTCTTGGCTTTGTTTGGCCAGCCAATCCTGCTGATGCTTGGGCAATTCTCCCTGAATGGATTTAAGGAGTTCAAAAGCCAGTTTTTTCTTAAATGTTTAAAGGACCTCTTCTTTTTCGGTATCAGAAAACCCCAATACTCCAAAAACTTCAAACAATGTATTTTTGTATTCTCCTTTCATTAAAATAGGTCCTCAAATAAAGCCCCAAAAAGAAAAATCGGAAACATGGGCACCATATAAACCATGTCCTTGGCCTCCCATTCATCGTGTCTCATATGATTCTTGGATTTTGTCTCCCTCTTGGGCATTTTTTCTTTCATAAAGTTAATAGTAGCACTCCTTATTTAAAAAGAAAAGTCGCCCCTCCACAAGGGGCGACACGAGTCGTCAGTCAGGGCATGGCTCAGAAAGCCATGCCCTGAAGTTGGATGGTGCTGACAACCGACAGCACCATGAAAGCCACGCCCGCGACGGACAGGAATGCCCCAAATCCGTCGAAGCGTTTGGCTTCTACCATTCCGCCAACGCTTCCGACAGTCAAAGCCAGTCCGATACAGAAAGTGAATCCAGCACCCATTCCTACCTCCTATGAAACGAAAGTGGCGACGCCCATACCAAGGCCGAAGAGGCCGATGGCCGAGAGGAACACACCGAGAAACGGGACACCACGTCCTGCCCGATATTCTTCGACAATCAAACCCACGCCAGGCAGAAGCAAAATGCTGAAAAGAACGGGGTGAAACATCATTGTCTATTCTCCTTGTTTTCAAAGAGCGGACATTGCTTTGACTGATAACTACATTATAACACACTACTTATTAAAATGCAACACCACACAAAAACCGCCATTTCTGGCGGTTTTTGTTGACTCCTTGCGGGTCTAGTCTGATGGCTTAAAAGACCAGCCTTGACAGTAATTTAATACTATCAAACCAGTCCCGATAAGTCAAGTGTTGATAATTTCTCTACCCTGGACCCGCGGGGAATCGAGCCCCGAAGACCCAGCTGTCAAGACTGGTCTTGCCACCAGGCCGGGCCCAGGTGCTATCAGATTATCAAAGCTGACTGAAATTGCAATCTAAAAACTTGCTGTGTTTGCCGAGTTCAAGGCAAAATCGAGTATTTAACTTCAGGTGAGTTTGAACCTCTATTGATAACCGCAATCAAACTACCAAAATAACCAGCGGAGGGAGACACTTTTTACAAAATTAGTAAATTTTTAAAAAGGCGTCTCCCTCCGCATGCATGGAGGTTGTGTGAGCTGTTCAGATGGATTGGGGAGTTTTACCACCCTTTCTTCTTCAACGCATCCGAGGCCGCCACTTGTTGGGCTTCCTGCTTGGAAGGACCGTCGCCTACACCAACCATTTCTTTTTCGAGAAATACGCCGACCTGAAAATTACGGGCATGATCAGGACCCCATTCTTTCAAAACCTCATAAGTCGGAGTAATACCGACATGTTCCTGGGCCATTTCCTGGAACAAACTCTTGGCATCCCGATACAACTGATTTTCTATAATTCCCGGCAATTCTTTCAAAATAAATTTTTGGATAAACTTTTCGGAAACATCGTAGCCCTGATCAAGGTATATTGCCCCGATAAGCGACTCCATGGCATTAGCAAGAATATATTGGCGGGCTCGTCCGGTATCTCTTGCTTCGCCTTTTGACAGAAGAATGTAATCGTTAAGGTCAAATTCTCCAGCAATCCGGGCAAGCATAACAGCGTTCACCAAAGCAGCCCGCCAATTCGTTAGTTCCCCCTCCGGATTGGGATAGATTTTGTATAAATATTCCGTAACCACCAATTCCAGAACAGCATCGCCCAAGAATTCCAACCGCTCATTATGGTCCTGACCCCACTTAGGATTCTCGTTAAGATATGAGCGGTGGGTCAACGCCTGAAGAAGGATATTCCTATCCTTGAATTTGATATCTATTTTATTTTCGAGTTGAACTAATTTATCTTCTGCCATAACTATGGCGAGCGAGAAGATAAGCAATCAAAGAAGAGCAGGCCTCCGAGTTCTATATCTCTATGATTGATTATCTTCGAGCTCGTTTAATTGTTTAGTTTCTTCTGATTCTTCCTCTTTATCTTTCTTTTTCGGGGCATCGTCTTTTCCCGGCTCGCCTATTTCTCTATAAACTGTTCCTAAAACACCGTTAACAAATTTGCCGGAAGAATCTCCTCCAAACGATTTGGCTAACTCAATTGACTCATTGATGGCAACTTTGGGCGGAACTTCATCTCTGTTCCCAAAAAGCAATTCATAAAGTCCCAGACGAAGAACGTTCCTATCCACAACGGCTATCTGTTCCAATGGCCACTGAGGCGCGGCTTTCTCGATTATCTTATCTAGTTCGGGCAGATGCTTCATTACTCCATCAATCAGCTGAAAAATAAACGTCGTGTCTTCCAGGCCTGCGGCGAATTCTTTTATGTTTCTCTCTGCTACTGCAAGCAGTTCTTCCTGCTTTCTACCTCTAAAATCCCACTCGTAGAGCGACTGCATGGCTACTGAACGTGATAGATGTCTTGATGCCATATGTAAAATTTCTAATTATTCTAATTAATCTAATTTTTAAATAATTCCCAAATCCTAATTTACGAATGTTTAGGTCAATTAGAAATTAGGGTAATTAGGTCAATTATTTTGCGGCGTGCGCTTTCTTTTCGCTTTTCTTTAATTCCTTAGCGAGAACATTCACTACTTCTATACCCTTATAATATCCGCAGAATTTGCAAACGTTATGAGGCATTATCATTTTCCCACAATGCGAACACTTGGCCAAATTCTTTGGTTTTAATGCAAGATGACTTCGTCTGCGAAGCTGCTTGCCTTTTGCCATGTGATGACGTGGTACAGCCATTTGTCTGAAAATATTAACATAAATTTAAAAATTATGCAAACCTTGTTAAGCTCCAGCCCATCTCTAATTTTGACCACCAGTCCTCGTCTTCTAAAATATACTTAGCTCAATAAGGATTTATTAACCAAAATAACAGGTAACCCACGCTTGCCTCCTCGCTTCGCTCGGCGCTCGACCTCGTTATTTTGGATAAATCCTTAATTCGCTTTCATATATTTTCTTGACTGCGGAAGTGGCAAAATCAGAGATAGGCTGTTCGCTTTTTGTGTAATCTGGCTATTTGATTCAAGTTTTGTTATTTTTGTTCTTAACACATGAAAACTAATAAGCATATTTTTGTTGGAATAGTTGGTCCTTCTGGTTCAGGAAAAACGACCCTTTGCAAAAAGTTAAAATATCTTTTGAAGGACTGCGAACACATAAGATTAGATAACTATTTTAAATCCCCAAAAACTTTTCCAAAGAAAGGTAATTTTAGGAATTGGGAATTACCTTCCAATTTAAAATTTAATGTTCTTTTAAGACATCTAATATTATTGAAAAGTAGTAAAAGTGTTCATACAAAAACATTTCCTAAAAAAGCTGGGGCTAAAAGCGAACCACTCATACTGAAACCCAAACGAATAATTCTTGTAGAGGGTTTTATGCTTTTCAAAGATAAAAAGGTTAGAGATATATTAGATGTAAAAATATACTTGGATATCCATCCTAAATTAATGCTAAAACGTAGAGCAATTAGGTTTGGATCAGCTCACATAAACGAATACGATACCAGAATCGCTATTCCAGAGTTTCTGAAACATGGAGTGACTCAAAAGAACTATGCAGATTATGTTATAAATGCTACCAAGCCTCAATCTCAAATTATTAAAGAGGTGCGGAAAATTATCAGCTCTTTCTAAAACGCAGCCCCACCGCTTTTATGTCACTTTGACAAATAATATTGGTCGAGCGACACCTTATTTCAAAGAAGAACGTTCGCAGGCGGGTAGCCGAGAGAGAGCAAAAACCCAGCAGGGTTTTATGCGGTCTGATTTGGAATAAGGTGGAGCGATGATAAACACTTGTCCACAATTTTTCAAGATTGCTCCTTTGCACATTTAGAATTAAGATTAGATTAATGAAATTCACCCATCTTCACACTCACTCTCACTACTCACTTCTCGATGGCATGTCTAAGGTTGATGACATGGTGAAATTAGCCAAAGAGCATGGCATGACCGCAATCGGATTGACCGACCACGGAGTAATGTACGGAGCGATTGATTTTTATACTGCCTGCAAAAAAAACGGCTTAAAGCCAATCATCGGAGTTGAGGCATATGTCGCCAACCGCACCAGATTTCAAAAAGAACCTCAAATCGACAATAAACGTTACCATCTCACTCTCTTAGCCAAAGATAACACCGGCTATCAAAATCTCATCAAGCTCACAACTGCCGCCCATCTGGAAGGATACTACTACAAGCCCCGCGTTGACAAAGACCTGCTCCGCGAACACGCCGAAGGGCTTATCGCTCTTTCCGGCTGCCCCGGCAGCGAACTCGGACGGGCTATTCAATCAGGAAATAAAAAAAGGGCGGAGGAGGTCATCAAGGAATATCAATCCATCTTCGGCCCAGAAAATTATTATCTGGAAATAATGCACCACCCTGATGTAGAATTTTTCCAGGAGTGGAAAAATACTCTCGTTGAATTTTCCCGCAAGCTGAACATTCCATTGGTTGCTACCCAAGATTCACATTATCTGCATCCGGATGATGCACTCGCCCACAAGACCTTGGTTGCCATTTCTACCAATACCGATATCGGAGACACTGCCATATTTTCGGGCAACGGCCATTATCACTTTATATCAACCGAGGAAGCTCTTGAGTGGTTTAAAGATATACCGGAAGCCATTGAAAACACAGAAAAGATTGCCGAAAGATGTAACGTAGATTTAACTTTAGGAAAATTCATTTTCCCGGATTTCGCTCTTGAACCGGGTAAAACAGCCGGCCAAATGCTTGATGAATTAACCCGGAAAGGAGCAAAAGATCGTGGCTTAGACAATAATCCGGAAATAGAAGCACGGCGCCGTTACGAACTTGAAATTATTGAAAGCAAAAATTTTCAAAAAAAAGATTACTCTCCCTACTTTCTTGTTGTCGCTGACCTGCTTCGGTTTGCCCATGAATCAAATATATATACTACAGTTCGCGGTTCAGTCGCCGGTTCACTTGTGTCCTATCTTTCCGGTATTACCCATGTCAATCCCATAGAATTCCAGCTTCCATTCGAAAGATTCCTTAATCCATTCCGCCCTTCAGCTCCGGACATCGACATGGACTTTGCCGATAACAGAAGACAAGAGGTTATTGAATATGCAAAAAAGAAATATGGAGCCGATAAAGTAGCCCAGATTGGAACATTTGGAACAATGCTTGCCCGCGGAGCAGTCCGCGATGTAGCACGGGCAACAGGAAAATCATATGAAGTCGGCGACCGGATTGCCAAACTCATCCCAATGGGCTCCCAGGGATTTCCAATGACCATCAAGCGCGCCATGGAAATTGAACCAGGATTGAAGGAACTTTACGAGCGGGATATGGAAGCCCGTCAAATTCTTGATATCGCCAAAAAACTTGAAGGCACTGTCCGCCATGTTTCAGTTCATGCCGCCGGAGTGGTAATCGCACCTAAACCGTTAATTCAATACGTACCGCTTCAGTTTGACCCCAAAGGAGAGGATAACCTTATCACTCAATACGATATGTACACAGTCGGTGAAGACGGTGTAGGTCTTACTAAACTTGATTTTTT
>Ga0209541_10001943_pt1 | contig 39978 bp, 47 predicted proteins | sample RifCSPlowO2_01_FD_184027 | JGI IMG/M metagenome (GOLD analysis project Ga0209541, IMG submission 184027) | Groundwater microbial communities from Rifle, Colorado - Rifle CSP2_plank lowO2_0.1 (SPAdes) (version 2) | ecosystem: Environmental > Aquatic > Deep subsurface > Groundwater | place...
AAGCAGCGCCTTCGATCCGAGCTCTTAGGCGCTACGACTCAGTTATCCCCGAGATAGCTTTTCTGTCATACCTAGCTCCCATCAAGGAAGCATAGGGGTTCGCTAGACCAGGCTTTCACCCCTGCAACCTGTAGTGTTTAGGATGCAGTCAGACGAGCTTTTGCTCTTGCACTCTCCTCCCGATTTCTAAACGGGATGAGCTCGTCATTGGGCCCTACAGATATCTTTTCTGCAGGGTGCCGCCCCAGCCGAACTGTCTACCTGCTGGTGTCCTTAACCGTTCGGAAAAGTAAGTAATGCAAACTTCAAAGAGTGGTGTTACATTTTTGTCTTGACATAGACCTAACGATCCTGCCTATAACGACTCCCACCTACACTATACATCAAAGCTCGCACTACAACAACAAGCTACAGTAAAGTTCTACGGGGTCTCGGCGACCCACTGGAAATCACCGGTCTTCACACCGGTGCGATGTGTTCAGGGGATTCCCGTTGGGGACAGTAGAAACCTCGTTACGCCATTCATGCACGTCGTCAATCAAACGACAAGGCATTTGGCTACCTTAAGAGAATCATAGTTATTCCCGCCGTTTACCAGTTCTTTGCTCCCTTGAAAAGGAGTTTCGAGTGCTGGCACTGGGCAGACGTAACGTCCCATACACATCAGTGTTGACTTGCGGAACGTTATGTTTTTATTAAACAGTCGGGTTTCCCTGGTCACTGCGCCCTGCAATCGCAATCTTAGATTACAACTACAGGGATCCTTTCTTCCGAAGTTACAGGACCAATTTGCCGAGTTCCCTCAACAGGATTATTCCCACATACCTTAGGCTTCTTACCTAGAGACACCAGTGCTGGTTCTTGGTACGATTACCTAGAATTCTTTCCTATTTTCTTTTTACGAGATCCAGGAATCAACTAAACCAGTCTTGCGACCAGCTCATCGTAGATTTAATCAGGTTCTCACCGTGACGGTACTTCCCTGATTTATTCTACTTAAATATGAAGATTTTCATACTTAGTCTATCCCGAACCGTTAAAAATAGGACTTGCGTTGCCGCGTGTACCTAGATAGTAACGGAATATTAACCGTTTTCCCTTTCCCTGTAATCTTTTTAGTTTACAAGTTAGGATCGACTTAACCTTAGATGATCTACAGTGCTAAGGAACCCTTGCTCTTTCGGTATTAGGGATTCTCACCCTATTTCGATCTTACTACTGCCAGGATTCTTGATTTTGCAAGGTCCATTTCTTCTTACGAAAAAACTTCTACCCTTACAAAATACCTGCCTACACGACTGAAATTTACATTTCAGCGATATAGTATCGGTGACTAATTTAACCCCGTCCATTTTCAGAGCACCTTGTCTTGACGGGTGAGCTATTACGCTTTCTTTAAAGGATTGCTGCCTCTAAGCAAACCTCCCCGCTGTCTCAGACAAAGAACTCTTTCGACCGTTCGTACTCAATTAGTCTTAGGGACCTTAACTATATTCAGGGTTGTTCCCCCCTCGGAGTACAAGCTTACCCCAGTACCCCTGTTTATCAGCGTCTAAGATGTACAAACATTTGGAGTTGGACAAGAAATCGAGAATTTTACTTCCCTAAACCTCTAATCCGTAGCTCTACAATTTGTACGATCTCTGCTGACACTAGACTGCGGCCTATTTCGGCAGGAACCAGCTATCACCAGTTTCGATGGGCTTTTCACCCCTAACCCCGGTTCATAAGAACGCGTGCTCACAGAACCTCTTCGGACCTCCACAAGGCAGAACCTTGCTTCATCCTACCCAGGGTTAGATCAACTGGAATCAGGTAATACATTAGTGACTAAAGGCGTATTAGCACCTTGTCTCTCGTAAACTGCAGACAATTGGTTTCCCTTTGAAACAAGCTTTAAAGCTTTATTCTCGCCACTAACGTAGACTCCCTGGCCCGTTATTCAAAACGTACGATACAATCCCGAAGGACCGTACCTTATTCGACCCCATTAGGTTTCAGGTTCTTTTAACTCCCTATTATGGGTTCTTTTCAACTTTCCTTCGCAGTACTTTGTTTGCTATCAGTCTCAGAACATATTTGAGGTTAGGGATTGATGCCCCCTAGCTTCCTGACCAATTTCCAATGGCCAGTACTCAAGATACCTGTACATTCAACAATCATAATCTACGGGACTATCACCCTCTTGGGTTTTTCTTTCCAGAAAATTTGATTATTACTTGTCGAACTAAAAACAGGTCTTACAACACCACATTTCTACGTGAGTAGATTCGGTTTGCCTAAATCCGCTTTCGGTCGCTCTTACTAACGGAATCTCATTTGATTTCTTTTCCTTCAGGTACTAAGATGTTTCAATTCCCTGAGTTTGATTTCCTTTTGGAATACTCCTTAATGGAGTAAGATGTCTTATTCAGGAATCTCCAGATCAAAGGCTGCATACGCCTACTTGGAGCTTATCGCAGTTTGCTACGCCCTTCATCTCTGTTTTGAGCTGAGTCCTCCACCTAATGGGATTTCCAGATCGAACTTAATTCGCCTATGCACGACAATGTAAAAGTATGAATTTCATTGTCCTTCACCCTAAAATTTCATTTCAGAGTTGCATTAAAAAATGGACTCGTCGGGATTATTCGGTCTTTTCTTTTTGGAAAAGATCTTTCGAACCCGAGGCCCCCGCCTTGCAAGGGCAGTGCTCTATTTCCCACCCAGATTGGTACCGGGCTGAGCTACGAGCCCATCATATTAGGTACACACAAGATTACGATGTAAGAGTAAATGAAAAAATAAATAATAGGAGGTGATCCACCCGCAGGTTCCCCTACGGGTACCTTGTGACGACTTAACCCTTCTTACCGCGCTTAGATTCGTGTTAATCCGAAAATTAAAACTCATCTAAACACGACTCGAATGGTTTGACGGGCGGTGTGTGCAAGGAACAGGGACTCATTCACCGCACCCTTTTGAGACGCGATTACTACGGATTCCGGCATCATGTGGGCGAGTTACAGCCCACAATCTGAACTAGGGTATGGTTTAGAGGTTTGGCTTCTCCTTACGGAGTTGCATCCCATTGTCCATACCATTGTCGCGCGCGTGTAGCCCAGGGAATTCGAGCCATACGGACCTATCGTTGCCTACACCTTCCTCCTTGTTACCAAGGCAGTCCCTATAAAGTACTCAGTCATTCCGAAGAACCTGTTAGTAACTATAGGTGTAGGTCTTGCTCGTTGCACGACTTAACGTGACACCTCACGGCACGAGCTTACGACGGCCATGCAGCATCTCTCGGCTTGTCAGGTAAAACCTTTAATCTGACCTTCATCCTGCCGTCGTTCCTGGTGAGATTTTCTGTGTGGAGTCAAATTGAACCGCACGCTTCACCCGTTGTAGTGTTCCCCCGCCAATTCCTTTAAGTTTCAGTCTTGCGACCGTAATCCCCAGGTGGCGAGCTTAACACCTTCGTTACAGCGCAGCATATTCGCGAAGAATATGCAACGCATGGCTCGCAGCGTTTACTGCTAGGGCTACTGGGGTATCTAATCCCGATCGTTCTCCTAGCCTTCACCTCTCACCGTCAGACCTGTTCTAGGCAGATGCCTTCGCCATTGGTAGTCTTCTAAGGATTATCACATTTTACCGTTCCCCTTAGAATTCTTCTGCCTCCTACCAGTCTCTAAACTGTCAGTTTCTCTTGCAAGCTGTTAAGTTAAGCTCAACAATTTCACAAGAGAGTTAACAGATCGGCTACAGGTGCTTTAGACCCAATAATCGTGGTTACCACTTGTGGCGCTGGGGTTACCGCGGCGGCTGGCACCAGTCTTACCCACCACTTATTCGCCAAGCTTCCTAGACTTGACAAAAGCCTACCCAATGGATAGGCACTTTGGATCCCCTTATCACACTTTCGTGCATTGTAAAGTTTTCGTAGCTGCTGCACCCCTTAGGGCTATGGTCATTGTCTCAGTACCATTCTCGAGGTTAGGACTTCCATCCCCCCTACCGATCCAAGGCTTGGTGAGCCTTTACCTCGCCAACTACCTAATCGGCCGCCGACTCATCTTGCTGCGTTTCCTTTCAAGAATTTAACATTCCAGTACAAATTCTCTATCCAGTATTAGCCTCACTTTCGCGAAGTTATTCTGAACAACAAGGCAGATTATCGACGTGTTACTGAGCCTTCAGCCGGTGCTTCTTGCGAAGCCCCTTGACTTGCATGCCTAAATCGAATCCAAATAGCAGTAACCTCCTACAGGATAAATAGGAATCTATGGTCGCAAAATTTTATGCTTTTGATCACTACTCTTACTCTATCGACTTGTTTGTACCTCATACTTAATTATGTTTATTAAGTACTCATTTCGTATCCTTTTTGAAGATACGATAGAATATGAACTACCATCCCTAATATTGGGTTTTGGCTTCCTGATTCATAGTTGGTTGCTTTCATTGAAGAAAGATTTATACCAACTCCAAGGCTTATATTCGGACAGTTCCTGCCCTATATCTATAAATCTCTTTGGAAGAGATATTTAAAGGTTTCGGAATGCTTTTTTATTGTAGTTTAACTCTAAAACCTGTAAAACTCAAGTAAAATGGGAAAAAATATATTTGTTATTGGTGCAGGAAGAATAGGTAGTAAGATAGCTGAAAAACTTTCAAAAATTTACAAGAATATTACTGTTATTGATAGGGATACAATAGAAAAAAGTAATCTAGAAAATGGTTATTTGTTTAGACCTGAAGATTTAGGAGAACCCAAGGCTTTAGTAATTAAAAATAAATTAAATCTTAAAGAAGCAATAGTTGATGATTTATCTTCTGATAACATTAATTTAATTAAAAATGCAGAATTAATAATAGATGGGACTGACAATTTTGAAACAAGATTCTTATTAAATGATTTTGCTGTTAAAAATTCAATCCCTTATATTTTTGCTTCTGTAATTGAAAATAAAGGAATGGTTTTTCCTGTAATTCCTATTAAACCTTGTTTAAGATGTGTATTTGACAACCCTAAGAATTTTCAATCTTGTGAAACTTTAGGTGTTAATTTAGGTGTTGTTGATAGTGTTACTAATAAACAAATAGAAATAGCTCTAAAAATTTTAAATAAAGAAGAAGTATTATCTGAATTAAGCTGTTTTACTGATAGAAACGAGAAGATAGTTAAGGTTAATAAAAAATCAAATTGTGAATGCTGCTTTGAGAATAAATTTAAATTTTTGAATTCTAGACTTAAAACTGAAGTTATTAAATTCTGCGGTTCTGGAAACTTTTTAGTTAAAGGAAATTTTGATTTTAATTTGTTAAAAAACCGTTTAAAAGTTATTGAAGATTATGGGCATTCTTTTAGTTATAAAGGAATGATGATTTATAAGGATAAAGTAATGTTAAAGGCTGAAAATAAAATAAAAGCAAAAAATTTATATTTGAAGCTGATGGAGAATATAGATGGTTAAGGTGTTTATTGAAAGGGAGAATAGAAATGTAAATATAAAGGCTTTAAGTGTAGTTGAGTTACTTAGGAAATTAAAGATAAATAAAGAGGTTGTTTTGGTTGTTAAAAATGGTGTTTTGGTTACTGAAGATGAAAAATTAAATGAAAAAGATAAAATTGAATTAATCTCTGTTATTTCTGGGGGATAAAATATATTTTATAATTGATAAATATTTAAAAAGCTATAGTATTATTTATTTTTGTGGTCGAGAAGATATCAAAGTGGTTATCGGATATTAGGGGATTTGCGTCAATAATAGCTATACTGTTTATTTTGCTTTTCTCGTTACTTATATATTTACAAATATTACAATCATTTGAAAGTCTATCTAACTATACAGGTGTAAACCTGGTTTTTTATATAAAAAGAATTTTTTTATTAATAGCTTTATTTCTGATTATTTATTTTTTTATTAAATTGAGTATTGCAAAAAAAGAATTTGTTGAAATGGGGTTTATAGAGTTGTTTAGATTAATCCGGAATTGGTCATTTCAATGGTTAGCTGAAAAACTAAATGTTGCTTTTGTTATAGCTTTGTCTATCCTTTTAGTCTTTTTTGGAGTAGGTATCGGTTTTTATAAAGCCTTTACAGACTATTCTTTTCCACTGAATATCACCTTCTTCAGTGGAGACCAAGATATAAATGACTTATTTAAAAGTAATTTAAATGAGTCTCCTTCCTTAGTTTGTTTGAGTGACAATTTAGGGCTTAGGGATTTTGTTGAAAGAGAGAAATTTTTATGTAAATTTGGATTAATTTATAAAAACAATTATACCTCTTTCTTATCCAAACATGGCGTAACTTATATATACAAAAATGGGTCTAGTAAATCAGAGTATACGGGACTACCTGAAGGAGTTACTATCCAAGATCTTAAACAAGTAGACCCACTTTATATAGAAGTGGATAGGACAACTGAAGCTATCTTGTTTGAAGCATATTTTAAAAATAAGGAAAATGAAAGTTTTTATCCTGTGATTACTTATTATAGGATGCCAATTAAAAGAGTCTTGCCTTCTCTTGAAGAGTATTACAGAAAAAAAGAACAATCTTTGAATTTATTTTTAGCTTTACTTTCTGTTTTGGTATTCTCGTCTATTGCTACAATAAAAAATTTGAAAGATTTATTAAACAAGTAATGTTTATAGTTTCTTAGACCTTCTAACAATCCGAACCCTTAAATATATTATAATGTAAAATCTAATAGTGGTCAGTTTTTAATAAATCCAACAATTTTATTATAAACCTTTGTAGCTTTCGAAGGATACACCATCGCTATATGTAGTTTTTCCTCCCAAAGAGAATATCTTTCTGAAAAATCATCATAAATAAAATTTTCAGCCCCATTTAGAGGAACACTATATGCACAGATTACATTATCCCAATATTTATCACCGGGACAAGGATCATACTTTTCATTTCTTCCGATAATTGTTAAATAGCTTATGCTCCCTGGTGTTTCATCGTCTTTATTTAAGTCTGTGATAAAGCTACTATTATGTTCCATATCTCCACATTCTGGCGTTGGATTTCTTCTGGCCAATATTGTTCCACATCCAAGAGCGATTATTCCATAAGTTCCGTGATTAGGTGTTCCAACGGTGATTAGCTTATCAACAGAATTTAACCCACCATAATATTTAATGTAAGCTCTGCTAACTAATCCCCCCATACTATGCGCAATTATTATAACTTTGTTTTTACCTGTATTGTGTTTAACAACTTCAACTACATCCCTTAATCTTTGAGCATAAACTTTAATCGGTTGATTATCTTCAGGCCCAACAACGTATCTACCTTTATCATTCCTATTAGCATAGTAAGTCATGATTACTGAAACTTTCTTTCCCGACCATATCCCTTTTGTAAGGATTGGTGGATAATCGCTAGGGAACATCATCCCCCTATTTTCATAACCTTCTTGAGTTAATTTCTCTTGGAATTCTTCTAACTCTGTTGGTTGATAGCCTTCAACTTCTGTTGAGCTATGACCGTGAACAAACACAATTGAAAAATCTTTATTTGGATCTGTAAGCTTTTCAATATAACCTTCTTTACAATCATTAGGACAGGTTAGAGAAGTTTCACCAAGGTCACACCTATTATCTCCACAAGTTACAGTTTCACATCTTCTTGAATTCTGGTTACACATTTCATTTATCTCACATTTACAATCGTTAGGAGCATTAACACAGTTTTCCTCTTTAGAAGACTCGCATATTCCATTTTCACATTCTGAAGTTGAACAATCTTTTGAACAACCTAATTGACACTCTCCTGAGCTACATATTCCATCTCCGCAAAATAATTTAGCCTTACAACTACCGCAATCTTTGGAACAAGAACTACAACTTTCTCCATTCTGACAATAGCCGTCTCCACACCATTCACAATCGCTAAAGCAGTTACCTAGTTCATCACTTTGACAAGTCCCATCTCCACACCAAACGCAATCTTTCTTACACTTAAAAAGTTCCTCTTCCTTACAACGACCATCTCCACACCATTCACAATCAGATTTACAACTATATTTTTCGCTTTCACTACAAACAGAATCTCCACAATAATCTTTCTTCGTAAATAGATTGAAACCATCATTATTAGTAGAAACATCCTTTTTAGTTAATAAGTCTATAACTCCTTTTTGCATAAAATTTTCTTTATTAATTAATATAGATATTCCCTGGATTACTAACAAAAAAACAATAATCGAAACGAATACTAATAAAACTTTAAATCTCTTAAAAAAAGAGATTTGAATTAATCTTTCACCACAATAGCGACAATATCCCCCGATTTTGTTTTCTCGACCACATTTCTTACAAAACACCATGTTTATCTCTTCTTTTTAGTAATCTTACCTTTGTTTTTCTTTTTTTCAACTACTTGATTAATAATTCTTAATCTATGTCCACAATGATGACAAAATTCTTGGTCCCCTTCTGATAAGGATTTATGGCATTTTGGGCATAAATGCCTTCTTAAGTTGGGTCCTTTTTTCTTATGATAAAATAAATAACCTACTACTACAACTAAGAGTATAAATGCTATAATAATTAAATAAAGAACGCTATCCATTGATATTCTTGATTCTTTTTTTGTTAATGATGTCAAGGTTACATCTGCTTTGTTGTAGAAGACACCATTGAATTTAACATTAATATCTTCCACACCATCACCATCTACATCAACGTCTTTGGCATCTCCTTTATTTAGGCTTAAGTCGAATGGTGTTGACTTTATGGTTAATATAACACTATCTTTACCAATCTCCTTAACAATTACCATATGCTCTTCATTGTTTACAGTGAACTTTAATGATCCACCCTCTGCAATTAATCTCCCTGTTCCCTCAGCACCAACATCTACACTTTCCGTGCTTCCACTTCCCACTATCCCCTTAGAAATTGGCTTAGATGATTTAGCGATATTTTGTTTTGGTATTTCACTTTTAATTTCTTCTTTTGGTTTCTCAGCTTTTTTTACTATTTCCTTAGGTCTTTCTTCTTTTACTTCCTCAATAGACTTAATACTATTTCTTGCTAATTCATCTTCTTTTGTAATCTTTTTACAAGCCCCACAATCTACAGAACAAGAGTCACAACTTTCCTTTTCCTGACAAGTGCCATCACCACACCAATTACAATCTGCTTTACATTTACCTTGTTCATTCTGCTCACAAACACCATTACCACAATAAGTTTCACAAACACCAGAAGAGCTACATCTTTCATTTGAGCCACAAGCACAGTCCGAGCCTGAATTTTTACAATTCTCACCTACATTTTTATCACAAAAAGTATCGCTATTTTTGTAAGGTTTATTGTAGCAAACTTCATGAATACAATATTTCCCTTCACATTCACTTCCGCTTGAACATGCTAAATTATCGCATTTTCCAACATCACCTTGACAATCACTACAGCTTTCAAACTGTTTTTCTACTATCTTATTCCCACAAAATGTTGCACACCCTTTATCGTCAGCAGCCCTATTACTATTTGGCTTACACTCTTTATTACTAGAAGAACAAGTATCACACGCAGAATCTTTTAGAAATGTAAGATAATTGTCACATCTTTCCCTAGAGGAGGTGCATATTCCATCACCATTATAAAGATAATTAAAATAATATGTTTGGGAAGGAGTTTCTTGTTCACCCCACCAATCGGTACATAATGCACCTTCTTTAGACCTCATACATGAAAATTTTAAAGTAAAGGTTGCTACCCCATTATTTCCCTCAGCTTTAACATTGATAGGGAAAGAATTTGATGTACTACTTTTAGGAACTTTTATCTTATTTCCTTCATTATTTGTATTCATAGAAGTAAACCAATCACAAAAAATGTCACAATATTCTCCTTGATTTGTAATTGTTGACTGAAAAGCATTAGGTACTGGTTCACCTTCGTATATATTGACCTTCTTTGGACCAGTAACGGTAGCATAAAAATCAACAGTAGCGTATACTGGTTGGATAATAAACAAGAGTAATATTAGATAAGTAATCCACTTCATGTTTATCTTCCATCCCCTTTACAACTGTTATACTCATAGCTACATTTGGTTTTACAAGCACCACTAAGCCAACCTTCACCACAGGCATAGTTGCATTCTTCAAAAGACCTTTTACACGGATCTACACTCTTGCTAATTGCTCCATCTAGTACTCCACTTTCAACTACAGAATAGATTATAAAGATAATAATTCCGATTATAATTAAAAAAGCTAAAAATCCACCTAAACCGCTAGATTTCTTTTCTACTTCTCTTATAATTACTCTTTCCTTAGGTTCTTCTCTACTATAGACTTTATCCCTACTAAAGTTGTCTTCTTTCTTTTGAGTTATCTCAGTTCCGCAACCATTACAAAACTTTTCACTTTCTTCAATTTTTCCGTTACATTCTGGGCATTTCATTTTAAGTAAATTTTACCTTAAATTCTTTTTTCTCTCTATGTGGTGGATCCCTACTAACTACAGTTAGTTCACAATTAAATGTTCTTGGTAAAGTAACCCCCTGAGAACTTGGCCACATAATTACTCTTATACGTCCTTTAGACACATATTCTAAATCAGTTCCAAAATCTTCATTATTACTCAAAATAAAATTTTCTGCTGTGTCGTAACCAAAGTATGCACTGATTCCTATGTATGTCCCTCCTTCTTTGATTTTTCCAGTATTATATTCTCCTGGTTTATTTAACTCATCTGGCTTCGAATCAAATCGTCTAGAGCCATCATAACATCCAAATTTAAAAGAGATGTCACGAGTTTCTTGTTCAAAATTAAGTGGAAATATAAAGGCGTTTTGTGTATTTGATTCGTAAACTTCATAGAAATTCTCGCCTAGAATCCTGTAGTTATCCGCATCTGAATTCCCATAAGAATCATCTAAAGTAAATACCTTACAAACACCACAATCTCTAGAGCATGAACTACAACTTTCATCTGGATTATCACAATAGTTATCACCACAATATGTTTCTGAAGCCCTACAAATATTATTGACACAATACCTACTTTCGCAATCTGAATCGAATGAACAGTCAAATCCTAGCTTCTTCGTTTTACATTTCTCACAATCTTCAGCACAGCTTGAACAATCTTCATCAGATTGACAAATATTGTCCCCACAATAGGTTACAGTATTTGTTTTATAAGATGAACTTGTACTTGAATAAGTTTCTTTTGGAGACTGAAGGTTGCTAATGGGGGGAGTTTGAGTTTGACTAGAAGATGAATCGTTATTCGATGTGTTCACTATAATTACTATTAGGGCAATAATAGCAAGAACGATAATGACCGCAACATAATTAGGCATTACAATCTTCTTATTTTGTGTATGCTCTGATTTATGTTCCTCTTCTCTTGAATGTTGCTCAAATTTTTCACCACAATCTCCACAGAATTTAATATTTCCTTTGATAGGTTTACCACAATTTGTACAGTTCATTTTTACCTCCAAACTACTCCAAAAATGGTGTATTATCTTAATATATAAAGATTACCCTAATTTCGGAGTAATGTTATCCCTAACTAATGAAGAGCTATTTAGTAAAGTTAGAGTTATTTCTAACAGATATAGGTTTAAGATAATAGAGCTAACACAAAATGATAATCCTAGTATTTCAAGTTTAAGTAAGAAGATAGGACTTTCTTATACAAAGTGTGCGGACTATGTTACTTTGCTTGAGAATAATGGTTTAATCCAGAAAGAGAGAATCGGTAAGGAGACTAAGGTTAGGAGTAGTATTAAGTTGTTTAGAAATGGAATTGAATTTTGATTTTAATGGTTCTTTTACTTACTTCTTACTTGTGGCTTATAAAACTACAAATATACGTTGATTTATTTATGGTTATTCTTACAAAATTCATATTGAAACTAGTTTCATGATTATTTCTATAAAGGGTTTCATTATTGGATTTTATGGTGATGTTTAAAATGAATAAGAAAATATTATATGCAAGCGGTATTATTTTAGTAGTATTAATCGGTTTTTTTGTTTTTAGGGGTGGAAATGATAGTAGTATGAATTCAGGTGTAAAAGCCATATTGTATAAGTCCCCTACTTGTGGCTGCTGCAGCATTTATGCCCAATATCTAAATAAAAAGGGAATTAAGCTTGAGATAAAGGAAATGAATGATGTTTCTCCAATAAAAGAAAAATATTCTGTTCCAGGAAGTATGCTAAGCTGCCATACGTTAGTTATAGGTAATTATTTTGTGGAAGGACATGTTCCAACAGAGGCAATTGATAAAATGTTAAATGAGAAGCCTGATATTAAAGGAATAGGGATGGGTGGAATGCCTTCAGGATCTCCTGGTATGCCTGGTGCAAAAAAAGGACCTTTTATCATATCCCAGCTTGGAAAGGATGATATGGTAAGCACGTTTATGGAGATGTGATAAAATGATAAAAAAATTACTACCTTTTATTTTTTCTCTTTTTTTGATTAAAAATGTAAGTGCGCATTGCCCTTTGTGCACTGCAGGAGCAGCAGTAGCTGTTGGAGGTGCTGTTTACTTGGGTGTTTCTCCAATTGTAATTGGCTTGTTTATAGGAGCATTTGCAGTTTCTTTAGGATGGTGGGTTTCAAAGTATTTGAAGAAAAGATATATACCCTTTCAAAGAACAATAATTGTGGTTTTATCTTTTTTGTTAACTGTAATTCCAATAATGCCCTTAGCAAAGGGATTTTATCCATTACAAATAACCTTGTTTGGGGATTATGGGTCTTTGTTTAATAGAATGTATCTAGTGAATTTATTTCTTTTTGGAAGCATACTTGGCGGTTTGATAGTTTGTATAACTCCATGGTTAAGTAATAAAGTTACAATTAAAAGAGGAAAAACATTTCCATTTCAAGGTGTTATACTTACTTTTTTAATTTTGTTAATTTTTGGTGGATTGTTTGAAGTTATTAAAAGGCTGATTTAAAATGGACGAAGTAAATAAATGGCTAAAAAAGATTGAAGATGTTAAAAATGGTAATGTGGATTTATCTAGGGATGAAGATCTGAGTATAGCTTTAATGAACTTAATAAGCTTGGAAGAGCATTTTTATTTTACAGCAATGAAAACAGGAAATAATAAGTATTTAGAGATGTTAGATTCTGTAAGATTAATAAGAACTGATTTGCTTAAAAAAATTGTTGTTAATCCTGAAGGTGAAGAATGGTGTATTAGTAAGCATTTATTAGCTGCCAGTATGAGATTAGTTGAAGTAGGGACTAAAGAATTAAGAAAGAAAAATATAGATGCTGAAAATTACTTTAAATTAGGGTTTCAATTGTATTCTTTGTTTTTTGCTATTAATTTGAAGATGATTGGAAGGGAAGAGATTAAAAGTAATTCTTTAAAAGAAACTAAATCTAAGATGGATAAGTTTACTAGTGTTATTAAGAAGATAGTTGACTGCTGTAAGGAATGGTAGTTACTTAATAGTGGTTAATATAGAAAGGTTTAAATACCTTAATTTTAATTTGTTTTCATGGAAAATCCTTTAGTAAAATCCTTTGAATTTGTAAGTGAAGACATTAATAAGATACTTAAAAAGATACAGTTATTAGACGATGAAGTTAAAATATTAAAATCTCATAATCAGGTTATAACAAGAGAGATTTTAGTATTGAATAATAAATTAATGGATTTAAGAATAAATGAGCAAAGGAGAAGGTTTAATTAAAAATGATGAATCCTTTCAAAACATTGGACGATGGAATTATGTATTTTACAACTAAGGGGGTTTATGCTTATAACTGGACTACTGGTGGAACAAAGGCTGAATTAGCAAATACACTTTTAGGTGTTGCACCTGTCTTTGAAACCGGAGCCTGGTTTGTATCTTCATTTCTAGGTCCATCGCTTAGTGCTAGTGGTTTACTTGGAAGCTATAGTTAACGCAAATAATAATCGTATATTTTAATCATAAAATCAGGATTATTTAATGCGTAACTCAATTGCACCTCCATCTCTTCAACAGTATACCAAATTCTTGTTGCCAGCCATTTCTTTATTTTCTTCCAAACTTGCTCAATTGGATTAAGTTCTGGACTATAAGCTGGAAGTTGAATAACTTTCAGCTTATCTTTATTGCTGTCATAATAATTTCTTATATGCTCTTTTTCAAAGTGATACTTCGCCCCATCAATAATGATTACAATTTTACCATACTTTCTAATTAAAGATTTAATAAATGGTAAGTAAGTCGTGTTATCCAAATTATCTGCCATCTTGGAAGTAAAGAAAGATTCAGATAAACCCCCAAATACACATACTTTTTTTCGTGTATAGGTGTATTTAACAGTTGGTTTACCACCAACCCTAAAAATTCCTTTAGTAATGTATGGCTTTACTGAGAAGATGCTTTCATCAAGGAATATGACCTTCCATCTGGCTTCCACGTAAGGTTCAAGTTCTTCTCGAATTTTTTTTTAAACTTCTCTTGAGCTTCCTTATTTGCTTTTATATGCTCTTGTCTTGGCTTTTTGAAATTAAAGCCAAGTTTATGCACTAAGAGTTCAATATTTCTTATTTTGTAAAAGACATTATATTTCTCAGAAATATAATAGGTCATGCATTTGCTTGTCCACATCCTAAATGGGATGCCTTGCTTCTCGGGGGGTTCATCAAGAACACTCTTAATTTCTTCTTTCTGTTTTTTACTTAACCAAGCAGGTCTTCCTGTCTGCTTTATATTATACCTTCGCCCCATTCCCCGCTCATGTATTCTCCTTAACCAGTCTCCGACAGTGGTTAAAGGATAATGCACTTTTTCAGAAATCTGATCTAAAGTTTTTCCATTCTTTCTCTCTATACATGCTTGCAACCTTATTTTTGCTTTAGCATCCTTCTCTTGTTTATACAATCCCATAATCTGATTTAATTCCATACTGGGTAAGAATTCATTTCCTTTTGGAACCATATTATATCACCTCACTTAGTGATATAAATATCTTCCTTTATAATACTTACGGATATTTTATACGTTTACTATATATGACTCAGAAACTTAATCAAAAGTTTGAATTTAATGAATTAAAAGCTTTGGAAAACCGAATGAAAGATTTAGGTGTTGAAGACTCTAAGAAATTTATACTTGTAGGGGGGTATGTTTACTTTTTTCACAGTGGAGCTATAGCAACTATATCTACTTTGACAAGTGGACAGAATGAAAGGGGGGTTAATATGGCGGCGATAGGTCTTATGGGGGTATCCTTGGGGTTTTTAGTGAGGGGTGCTTCTTGTTTTGTAATGAGAACAGAATATTTGCCACCCAAAAAACACGCTTTGGCTAGATTAAAAGATAAGTTAGTTGAAATTGTAAATGATTATCAAAGGAAACCAGCTACTGTTCCAATAAATTAACTAAAATTCTCTACAATTTTATTTATTTCTTCTTCTGAAATAGAGCATCCTCTTAATTTTGTTCCCCATAAAACACTACTTAATAATTCTTTATTAGTGAAATTTGCTTTAAACCTATCAAATAAATTGTTTTCATAAGCAATAAATAATAATTCTGAAGATCTTATTATTTTCATATCTTTTGTTAAATCTTTAAATAATTTTAAATTTTCATTGTTTACTTTTATTTTACAGTGAAGCTTATATTCCAATAGTTTTCTTAGTTTTTCATCATCTTCTATCAATAACCTAGTGGTTCTTTCATCTACAACCAAGGCATCTGCATTAATCTTCTTATACAACAGTATTGAGGCTAACTCTCCTTTTTGTAATAATTGTATTGGCTTATTTAAAGCAAAAAATATGTTATTTGCACAATTTTCTAAATCAATTAAATTAACATTTAAATTAGATAAATTCAGAACTTTTCTATTGATATATGTATTTATTAACATTCCTTCAAAGGCAAATTTTTTAGTTGCTAAGGCGTTGTTTACAAGCTCATTCTTTACTGAGCTGCTTATTATGAAATCAACCTGAAATTTCTTTTTTAATTCTTCCAATATCCATAATAGGTTGTCAGTTACTAAGCTGATTATTGGTCCTGTATCAAACACCAAGGTTTTCATTTGAATAAGCTCCTTGCAAAATCTATTCTTTTTTTAATATCCATTGAAATGCTTAGGTTAATGTCTGAGATACCTGTTTTTCCTAGATATTCCATTAATTCATATTGTGAAATTCCTAATAATTCTGCTGTTCTGCCTGCTGAGATGCCATGCTCGTGTATTCTTGATGCTTTGTGTATTTTTGCTTTTTCCATTACTTCTATAATATAATTTCTTAATTTGTATTCTAATTTATCAATGAAATAGATTAAGCTTTTTGTTGATTTTTTATAGTTATTTTCGTCATTTTTTTCTAAGCTTTTTATTGCATTTTCTAAGTATAGCATTAAATTTTTATAGAAATGCTTCCAGCTTTTGTAGTTTTGATAATTTTCTCTTTCAAATATCTTGCTTAAAGAGTAAACAATAACTGCTGCTTGTATTGAATTTTCTTCCTGTAAGATACTAACGTCATGTAATGTGTGATTGCTTAAGTCTCTTAATTTGATTATATCTATAGTTTTAATTGCTTGTTTAACTTCCTTGAATATTGCTAATAGATTAGACCTGACTCTTTCTTCCATAAAAGTGATTAAGAAGCATTTAATATAAAGATTTCTAAACTAATTTTAATGTTTTTTTAAGTAACCTGTCAGCCCATTTTTTTCATAGATCCCTATAAATACCCCTTTCTAATGGGTAGATATAAAAATGTCTAGAGGGGATAAGAGAAATCATTAAAAAGATTGCATACAAATTATAGCTTATAAAAATGAAACTCTTCAACCGCCAAAAGGTATTGTTAAACACAATTGAGAACCTGAACGAGAAAAACATTAATTCACGTAGGGCGATAGTTAAATCTCAATTTCTGCTGAAGGAAGAATATGGAATAGCTGAGAAGATGTCGTTTTATCATTTTTTTGCTTACAAACAGGGACCATTCTCCCATCTGTGTTTTGATGATTTGAGAAAATTAAGGGATAATAATCTTATAGATGAAGAAGAAACATCAGTCACACCGAAAGGAAAAGCAATTTTGAATGAAGTTGGAAATGAACACGATCAAACAATAAAAACAATGCTAAATAGATTTCCAGATGAAAAAAAAATTACTGATTATGTTTATCGAACATATCCTGAATATACGGTAAAAAGTAAATTAATAGAACAGAAGCCTAAGAAATATTCGCCCGGATTCTTTACTATTGGTTATGAAGGCAAAGGTATAGACCAGTTTCTTAATGCTTTAGTAAGTAACAACATAAATCTCTTAGTTGACATAAGAAGAAATCCCTTTAGCATGAATTTTGTCTATATTAAAGATGTTTTACAAAAGAAATTAAAAGATGTTGATATCGATTATCTTCACATACCTGAATTGGGAATTGAAAGTGAGGAACGAAAAAATCTAAATACCAAAGCTGATTATGATAAATTATTTGCAAAATATAGGCAAACTCTTCCCATTAAAGAGGTTTATATAAACCGAATTATTGAACTGGGAATGATGAAAAGAATTGCTCTATTATGTTTTGAAGCTGATTGCAATTCCTGTCACAGGGGAGAAGTAGCTAAAGTTATAAAAAGTAGGAAGCATGAGGTAATAGAATTATGACTGAAACTGACTCATTTTGGTTAAAGGATATGATTGTTTTAGGTCAAGGAGCGCCAAACCAAATAAGTAAAATTGGTGGGCAACAAGGTAGGTGCTTATGCCTTTGGTCGGATAAAACTGGTTTTGTCAGAGTATATCCTGTTCCTTATGGATATGTGTATGATTGGGAAATTATCAATGTTGAAGTTAGAAAACCAACCAATGACAGCAGAGAAAACTCTTATGTTGTTTTCAATTATGAACAGGAATGGAAAAATCTATCAAAACACATATATGCACAGAAAGAGATTAATCGGTTGGGAAATAAAAAAAGTAAGAAATTAAAACGCACTGAGCAAATAGCCCTGCTGGAAAATCTCTCGAAATCAACGTTTTCCCAGATAAGAGACAATGGAAAAAGCTTTGGTCTTATCAAGCCAAAAACTATGAAGTTCATGCTTAAAAGAAACAAAGAGACTTCTGAAGCTCAAACTACTTTAATTGATTTAGATTACGATATTATGAATCAGAATGATTTTGCATTTCTTCCCTACTTACAGTATGTGTGTGATGGACCATGCAGTTCAAAACAGCTTCACGAGCAAAAAATTGTATCTTGGGAAGCATATCAATTTATGAGACTAGATCCTAACTCTGAAGAACATTGTATGAAACTAAAAGAGAATTATGGAATTGATAAAGAAAATTGGTTGCATTATATTCTTATTGGTAACATTAGAAAATATACTACGACTTATGTAATAGTTAAAATAATTAGATTTAAAATTGATGAGGAACAAAATACTGATTGACGAAAACATTATTACACTACAATAAACTAAAGAACTCGACGCCTTTGATAAGATTTATAATTATTAAATTCGATTTAAAAAGCCTTAAAAACAGTCTTTGGTTTATTAATTCTGTGCCGTGGTCGCTTAACCTGGTAGAGCGCAAATTGTTTAAAACAAGCGTAGGCCTGGAAAGCTTGTGTCCGAAAGGACGTGCAGGTTCAAAAGAGTTTTTTCTTTTTGAAAGAAAAACCTCGTAAAAAGAAAAAACATTGAAAGTCCTGCCCTCGGCGTTATCATTATTACGGTATCTTATCAAACAACCAAGAAAACTATTTGCTTTAGTTTGTAAATGAATTTTGCTTAATTTTTGTTGTAAATATTACGGAATTTTTGTAATCTTTACAAAAATGTTGTAAAAACTAAGAGGCTACTTAAGAGTGCAAAACAAAATTTAAATACTTTAAGATTAATGATAAGTAGATAATGAAAGGTTGTATATTGCTTTAGTAAAATACTTAAATAGGAGGTTTATAAAATATATTTGGAGGATAGATTATGGAAGAACAACCAAAACAAATAAGGGCTATAGACTTAGTGAAAGGGCTATTTGAACATATACATGGGAATCTTGGACTATTGAGGTTTAGTATAGAAAAGTTAGAGCCGAATAATGGCATACCTAACAATCAAAATGCCAACAAGTGGGTAGTTATTTTTAGTTTTTATAAAACTTTATCAAGTCAACAGCCTACTAAATATTATGCAGATGTAAATTTGGAAGATAAAACGGTAAGTGTCAGAGAAGTTGATGAAGAAGGAAAACCAACCACCCTAACAAAGAAGTATAGGGTTATTGAAGATACAATTAGGGAAAAAAAATAAAGATGGGGGTTTATTCATAATGGTAATTTTAGATTTAAATTATACTCATACTGATTATGCTAAACATATTAGGCCTTTTTTATGTAAGGGTATTTTTATAGATACGAGTGTTATGAAAATGTTTATTGATGGATACATCAACTGTTTTTTCTCTAAAAGAATTGACGAGCAATATAATTGCTTAATCGGGATATTAGAGAAACTTAAGGTTAATAATAAATGGAAAATGTTTTGGGTTACCCCCCATATTTTAACAGAAATCTGTCACCATTTTCACTGCGACTATAGTAAAAGAAATGACTATCACGAAATTGTTAGAGATATAATTCCTATTTTGAAAGATATGCAGGAAGAAAGGAATTTTGGTAAAGAGAAGATTTTAGATTTTATAAATCTGAACAAACCTATAATTGAACTCGGGGATATATCTATATTCTTGTCAGTCGATGATATTGTGGACAATTCAAAAAAAATAGCAATTTTAGCTAAAGATGATGGTTTTAATAAACGATATAAAAATCACCCAAATGTTTTGGTTATTGACTATGATCGGGTTGTTTTGAGTTTAAATTAATTCTTCTGGTAAGTGATAATGTTTAATGCACCAATAATAAAATCTTAAGACAGAAATAAAACTCTAAAAGAATTAAAAGTTAAATTGCTTTTCTAGAATGCTGATTAATAATCTTTAATAATAGATATTTTTGAATTTTTTAGAATTAAAAAGGGGTTATTAAATTGAACTTTAAATGCATGAAGTGTAAAAAAGGCAGATCTGATAATGTAAACTGGCAGTATTGTGCTTTCTGCGGAAACTTAATGGAATGTATAGATTGAAAATCATTCTAAGAAATCTTCTATCCAGTCTGCACCCTTATTTTCCATTTTTACGGTGTTTTCACGGCCGCAATAAGGGCATTTTCCATAAAATAAGCCTGTTTTTGTAAAGGCATAGGTGCATTTTGTGCAGTAATATTTCCTTTCTTTTTTATCTTCTTTTGGTTCTTCTTTAATCCAGGCGGGTTTTTGAGGCTCTGCTTTTAATTTATGCTCTTTGTTGTAGCAGTCCATACATATCCAGTCAGTGCCTGTCTTGTTTGCCTTAACGCTGCGAACAGATACTTTGGCTTTACATTGAGAGCAAAATATTGTTGAGTCTTCCATTTCAATCTCGGTTTTACAACTTTTGAGTGAACTTACAATTGATTTTTCTATATTTAAACACACTTGTATTTGGAAATATATTTTACCTAGCTGAAATCAATCCAAAAGATTTATATAGAATTTTAGGTTTTTGTTTTCAAGAGGTGATTAAAAATAGACAACATCTTATGGTTAAGGGATATTAAAAAAGAGAATCTTGCAGAGGTTGGCGGCAAGGGTGCAAACTTGGGTGAAATGTATAATTCTGAACTTCCTGTTCCGCCTGCTTTTATTGTGACTACACAGGCGTATAAGGATTTTCTTGAGGCTAATAACATAAAAGAAAGAATCTATGAAAATTTAAAAGATTTAGATGTTGAAAATAATGATGAATTACAGAGAAAGGCAGAAGACTGTAGGGATTTGATTTTAAATGGTGAAATGTCAAATAGTTTGAAAGAGGAAATTCTAGAGGCTTATGATCATATGAATGTTAATGAGGATTTAAGATTTGCTGGTAAAAGTGCTTTGGAGTTTATTAAAACCGGGAGAGATTTGCCTTATGTTGCTGTAAGATCAAGCGCAACTGCGGAAGATTTAATCGATGCATCTTTCGCTGGGGAAATGGTAACTTTTTTAAACATAAAAGGAAATAAAAATTTATTAAATGCTGTGAAAGAGTGTTGGGCTTCTTTGTTTACTGCGAGGGCAACTTATTATAGGGTTAAAAATAATTTTCCACATGAAAAAGTGTATATTGCTGTTGTTGTGCAGAAGCAAATTCAATCTTTTTCTTCGGGAGTAATGTTTACTGCAAATCCATCAACGAATAATGAAAATGAAATTGTAATAGAAGCTGCTTTTGGTTTAGGTGAGACTGTTGTATCCGGGCAAGTAACTCCTGATATGTTTGTAGTTGATAAGGAAAGCCTAACAATAAAAAACAAAACCATCAATGCGCAGGAATTTAAATTAGTTTTAGATCCAAATACAAATCAAAATGCAAGAAAAAATTTAACAGAGGAAGAAGCGAAGAAGCAAAAATTAAGTGATTATGATGTTATTAAATTAGCTGAGATCGGCAAGCAAATTGAAGAGTATTATGGAAAGCCACAAGATATAGAATTTGCAATTGAAAATTCAAGGATTTATATTGTGCAGACAAGGGCAATTACAACCTTAAAGCAAGATAAAAATGAAAATACTGAAAATAATGTTAATGAAGGCAAGATTTTATTAAGAGGCTTAGCTGCTTCTCCACATATTGGTTCTGGCAAAGTAAAACTTGTTGAAGATGTAAATAATTTAGATAAAGTTGAGAAGGGTGATGTATTAGTAACTAAAATGACAAACCCAGATTTTGTGCCTGCAATGCGAAGAGCTTCTGCAATTGTTACAAATGAAGGAGGTGTTACTTCGCATGCTGCAATCGTGTCAAGAGAGTTAGGTATAGCTTGTGTTATTGGGACTGGAAATGCAACTACAACATTAAAAGAAAATCAATTAATAACTGTAGATGGCGTAAAAGGATTAGTTTATGAGGGAGAACAAAAAATTGAAGAAATTAAAGAAGTGCAAGTTGAAAATTTACCTCAAATAGAAACAATAACAAAGATAAAAGTAAATTGTGATATGCCTGAATCTGTTGAAAATGCATTAAAGCAAAATCCTGATGGTGTTGGATTATTAAGATTGGAATTTATAATTGCTGAAGGAAAAACACATCCTGCTAAATACATTAAAGATGGAAGGGAAGAAGAATATAAGGTATTAATAAAGCAAGGCATCAGAGAGATAGTTAAAAATTTTAATCCAAGACCTGTCTGGATAAGAACTTCTGATATAAGAACTGATGAATATAGAGATTTAGATGGTGGCAATGAAGAGCCAAATGAGTCTAATCCTATGATTGGACTGCATGGGATAAGAAGGGCATTAAGAGATAGTGGAATTTTGAAAGCAGAGATACAAGCAATTAAGGAATTATATGATGAAGGACTTAAAAATGTATCAATAATGCTTCCTTTTGTTATATCCCCTGATGAGGTTAGAAAAACAAAAGAGATTTTAAATTCATTAAATGCTTCTGAGATTCCATTAGGGGTTATGGTTGAGACCCCTGCTGCTGTCTGGATGATTGAGGATATTTGTAAAGAGGGAATTTCTTTTGTTTCTTTTGGAACCAATGATTTAACACAAACTGTTTTAGCTGTAGACAGGAATAATGAAAATTTACAAGATTTGTATAATGAATTAAATCCTGCTGTTTTAAGATGTATTAGTTATGTGATCAAAGTATGTAAGAAATATAATGTGGAAACGTCTATATGTGGGCAAGCTGGCTCTAATCCTATTATGGCTGAATTTTTGGTTAAAACTGGAATTGATTCTATATCTGCTAATATAGATTCTGTTAATAAAATAAGATTAATTGTAAGCAGGGCTGAAAGGAAATTGATGCTGGAAGCTGCTAGAAATAGAAATTAACTTTAAGAATTAACTTTAGTTCTGTTATTGAACCTTAGTTATACGGTTTATACTGTAGTTTTAATTGATTTATAGGGGTTATTTTAAAAGTGTTACACGGCTTTTAGACGGTGTTTAGGAGTGTAGTCTAACGATAGGTTTATATATTATGACTATTCCAGTTAACATAAATCATTAAAATATGTTAGTTGTAATTAACATAAAATGGAAGAAAATATTTTAGAGGCGTTGGAAAGGAACAATAAATGGTGGAAGAGTGATTTTACAGTAGAGTTTAAACTAAGAGATTTATATGTGCAAATAAAAAGGTTTATGCATACCCCCCAAATAATTGCGATAACTGGATTAAGAAGAGTAGGTAAAACTACAATAATGCTTAAATTAGTAAAAGATATGATCCAGGAATTAAACCGGGAAAACATTGTTTATTTTTCCTTTGATGAATTTAAAGATATAGGCCTTAAGCAGATATTAAAAACCTATGCTCGTCTGATGAATAAAGATTTGTCTTTAAATAAATATCTCTTTCTATTAGATGAGGTTCAGAAATTGGAGAACTGGGAAGAGCAACTTAAGGCAATGTATGATTCTTACCCCAATATAAAATTCGTAATCTCTGGTTCAGAATCGCTTTTTATAAGAAAAAAATCAAGAGAAAGCCTTGCTGGAAGAATGTATGAATTCCATATTAAACCGCTTAGTTTCAAGGAGTTTTTACTTTTTAAAAACAAAAAATTTGATAATTTGCAACTTTATAAGGAAGAAATATTAAAGGAATTCATGAACTATATTGCTTGTAGTGGATTTCCTGAAATTGTCAATGAAACAAAAGAGATTACAAGTAAGTATATCCAAGAAAATGTAATCGAGAAGATTATCTACAAGGATATACCTCAAATTTTTTCAATAAAAGAACCAACAATATTAGAGCAGGTGTTTAAGATAATCTTGTTAGATCCTGGAGAGATCATCAATATAGAAGATCTGGCAAGAGAATTAGGCATTTCAAGGCAGACTCTTTCAGCTTATCTTGATTATTTGGAAAAGGCGTATTTAATAAACAAACTTTATAATTTCTCAAAGAATGTTAGAAAAACCCAAAGAAGAGCAAAAAGATATTATCCAACGATTATCTCACCTTTATTCGCTGAAAAAAAGGATTTATTTGGTAAGATGTTTGAAACATTCCTTGTTATGCAGCTTGAAGCAGAATATTTTTGGAGAGATGGCAATATGGAGGTGGATATAATTAAGATAACAAATGAAAATTTACTTCCTATTGAGGTGAAGACATCAAAAATAGAACTAAAAGGGTTAAAAAATTTTATGAAAAAATTCAATGTTGATAAAGGCTTGATAATTACCTATGAAAAAAATGCTAAAATTGATTTGTTAGGTAAAGTGATTGAAGTAATACCTTTTTATGAATACTTATTAAAAATGGATTAGGGGCTAATAGAATGAGAGATAATTAACTTTAGTTCTGTTGTTGAACATGGTTATAAATCAAGTGACATTTCAATTGTTCTTTCAGAAAACCCAAATTTTCTAAAAAAATCTTGTGCTCTTTTGTTTCTGAAATGGACATCTAAGTTAATTCTTTTTATTTTATGTTTTTTTGCTTCTTTTAAAATGTAGCTCATTAGTAGTTTGCCATAACCTTTATTTTCTTCAGTCACAAAAATTTCCTCTAAATTATATTCTCTACCGTTTTTAACAAACCATGTAAAACTTTTAATTCCATTAAGGTCTAAAATAAACATTTTGCTTTTTTTAAAATTACTTTTTAATCTTTTTTCAAATTCTCTTTGGGTTATTGGTTTTTCCCTAATATCAATAAAGTGTTTTAACATTCTGGTGTAATATAAATCTGAAATTTGTTTCAGTTCTCTTAAAGAAGCCTTTCGTATCATTCCAATGAATAATAAACAGACTATATAAATTTAGCCTAGAGTTTTATGAATTTAAACATCATTGATTAGGTTTATACTGTTGTTTTAATTGGTTTATAGGTGTTGTTTTAGTAGTGTTATACGACTATTAGACTAGGTTTAGAAGTGTAGTCTAACGATAGGTTTATATATAAGATACCACTCTATGATAGTAATAATAGTCAAATAAAATTAACAAAACATAATTTCAAGGAGGAAAATAAAAATGGCAAAAACACCAACTGTTAAATCAATAGAAGATCAGTTTTTTGATGCTACATTTAGAATATCAGCTGCAAATGAATATGATCCTAGCAAAGTGTTAGGCTTAGTGCAAGAGGAACTTGGAGAATTTGAATATGAAGTTCTTGAAAAAGGTAAAGTAAAAAGAGTAAGAGCTAATCCTATGAGTGATCATGATATCGGTGAATTAAGACATCTTATATTATTAATGGATGAAGCTAGAAAAAATGGAAAACCAATAAGACTTGAAGATATGGCAATTCCTTTAGGAGAAATAGCTGGAGTAACAGCTAGAAATGTCAGAAGTTCTTTAGGAGAGCACATGGGTGCACCTAAGAATCTTAAAGAGGAATCTGCACGTAATGCAGAAGTTAACGCATTGTATGACAACAAGGCTCAAACACTTTATCCAAGACGAGGGTAATTAAATAAAATTACCTTTTTCTTTCTATTATTTTTTTCATTTCTTTTACAAATTCATTGGCTAAAGTTCTATATTTTTCATAATCTTGCCCAGAAACGCCAGAAACTTCTCTGTGGACAATCTGCTTAAATATTTTATACATTAATCTCATTATATCTGAGTGTTTTTTCGTTGTTAATTTTTTTGGAACTAAATCACGATCAATCATATCTGCAACGTGATCTGGTGATGGAGGAATTTCACCTTCTGCCATTAGGGCTGCATGTGCTGAATCTATACAAGCCCAATATAAATCCATTGTAGCATGTAAAATATGTTCTCTGCTTCTTTGCATTGATGCAGGGGCCATTGTATAATAAGTGTAAATACTTTCCTGGCTTGGCCTTATTCTTCCACGATCTAATAAAGCCTGCAATGGATCAAAAAAACCAGTGTCTATTAAGGCATAGCCATATCTTAAGATATTAATTGCAACTGGATCGCCAGCACGAACATAATCCCAAAAGCTTGTCCAGCGCATTGATTGGACATGCAATTTATTAGGTTCGATTTCCCACATTATTTTTTCTATTATAACTCTATAGGTTTGTATAATTTCTTTTGTTAATATAATTGAAACATCATCTAGAACAACTAATATGTCTATATCTCGATTTTCTGTTGATGTTCTGCGGACAGTAGAGCCAAATAAAACTACGGCCTTGATTAAGCCGCTAAATTCTTTGTAGGTTCTTTCTGCGAATTTTTTAGCTATTTCAAAGTCTTTTTCAGGAATTATATATTTCTTCTTTCTATCCTCTTTTTTAATCTCAAACTTCATTTCAACCTCTTTTTTATGTATCTTTTTATTATTTAAATATTGGTTACCATTCTATGTCAGTGTAAGTTTTGTCTATTTCCTCTATTCCTGTTTTATATTTACTAATTTCTGTTTTTCCTGCATAACAATATTCAAAATCCTTCCAAGTTAAATATTTCATTCTAATCCTAATCCTGAGTAAAATGGTGAGCCTTTAAACTCTTCTGAGGGGGAATATTCACCTACAATTGAAAATGGGTTTGTAGTTCTACCAAAAGAATATGAGCCAAAATCATTCCATGACATTCCTGTCCCGCCGGGATCTATTCTATAAACTGGGCTGTTTAATGAACGCCAGGAACCTAACATAGCTTCGTGGAGTTTTCCTTCTGGCTGGCCGCCAACCTCTGCAATCATTACACCTTTGTAGCCTTCTTTTTTTATTTCATCTATAAATTCTCTTATTGGAGTATTGCCTTCACCAATTGTTAAATGTTCGTCATCATAACCGAAATTATCTGTTAAGTGGACATGACCAATAATTCCATCCCTTGCTAGCTCTTTCATTTCTTGCATTAACCATTTTTTAAATTCTTCATCAGTGCCTTGGAAGTATTTTCTAAAGGTATTTGCGTGACCTATGTCAATTGTTGCTTTAATATGATCTGAGGCTATTTTCTTTGCTTCATCTTCATTAACGCCTTTTGTTTTTAATTTTTGAACCATAGTATTTCTGCTTTTTTGGATAATCTCTCTTAACTCACTTGGCTTTCCACCATATGTTTCTGCAAAAACATTTTCTGGTGCAATAAAAAGTGGTTCTTTTAAGCCTGCTTTTTTCTCTTTATCATAGGCATACATTGCAGCTGTTGCTACGCTTTCTGCTGTTCTTTGCAAGCCAACTTCTTCTATTGGTTTTGTTGTTCTTATTCTGTTTTCGTTTTCAATATATCTTGCTTCATAGGATTTTGAAATATTTTCATAGGAGTCAACCTGCCTTTTTATTTTACTAACAGCTTCTTTTAACAAGCCCATAGGATTTTGAATAACTTTTTCATCGAACTCTTTACTGCCTAATTGAGGAGCAAATTCAGCTAATGGACCTCTTTCTCCTTTATGACTATAAAAAAGGTCTCTTGCTTTCCATCTTGCATCATTCGGGCTTGTTTTTTCAATTTCTTCTAGTTCTTCGAATCTATTATTAATAAAATCATATTGTTTTTTATTGTCTTTAGCTATTTCCTTATATCTTTCTGCTTCTCCCATCTCAAGAGCTGTTTCTTTGGCTGTATAATCCTTATAAATATCTGTTAAACTTTTATTTTGTTCTTTTGCTAGGTCTCCTAATTTTACTGTAATTTTTTCTTTTCTTAGTTCTCCGGTTTTTGGATCTCTTATTTCTCTTTCTCTCCAGACTATATCCCCGGTTTTTGGATCTCTCTTTGGATTTGCCCACGGATCAAGACCTGGTTTTTCTGGCAAAGGAGCTGCAACAGTAATATCGCTTCTTAATGGAATAACTTTTCCTGTTTCTGTATCTGCCAACATAGCGGTTTCTGGCTCTCCTTCATAGCTTTGAAATCTTGGTTTACCTTCAACAATCTCTCTAACGGGCCTTTGCCATTCTCCTGTGTGGACAACAATTGGACCGCCTTGGGTAACATCTGCTGCGAAATCAATTGCTTTTTTTAATTCCTGGATAGAACTTGCTGCTACTTCTTTATTAAAACCACCTTCTCCAAAACCTGATAATGGTGGGGCACCAAATGAAGAGTGTGTTGTAACACGAACATCATTTACTTTTGATAACTGTCTCATTGCTTCTCTTTCATCTTTTCCATAGCTTTCTGGTGTTGGCCTTTGGCCACGCTGACCTTTTCCTGTACCTGAAAAGCCTAGTTCAACTATTGGTGCGCCTGTAAAAATATTTGCTCTTAATCCCTGCAAACTGTCGCCTAGACCGTGAGAAATACCAATCTCTTTAATTTCAGCGCTATATTTAGATAAGCCTTCTTTGTCCAGAGCATGCCAATAATTTGCAGTTATTTTTGCCATTTTTATTTTGCTTTATATTTCATTTTGTATTTTTCTATTTCTTCTAGTGATTCTTTTGAAGTTTTAAAGCTTCCTGTTCCAGATGTTGAAACCCTTGAAGTATATTCTGTTTCTGGTTTAGCCATATAATCAATATTACTTTTTTGTGAATACGTAACGCCTTCTTTATTTTCTTCAAATTTCTTGGAGCCATACATTTGAGTTGTGCTTTTAGCCAGGTCTCCTGCTCTTGTGTATTCAACTATGCCGCCTGTTTTTTTAATATTTACATCACTTTGAGCAACTGCTGTTTCTAAGGCTGTTCTTTTTATTGGCTCTTTTCTTTCTACAACACCTGTTGACTGCATAGCTGGAGATCTTTTCCATAATTTTAAGGCATCTAATTCCTGCTGTGCTTTGTCTCTTAATTCTTCTAATTTTTCCTGTGGTTGTTTTGAAATTTTTCTTTTAAGAAGTATTGAGATATATCTTAATCTAATATCTGCAGGAACTTTCTTTAGAAAATCAAATAATTCTTCCCATGACCTAAACTTTAGTTCTGTTGACATAATTTAACATAGATATTAGAATACTTAAAGGTTTTTATGGGTTTAATAGAAAAGATTCATCCCTTAGTGTGTGAGATAATTTATTTAATACTATTATCCTTAATATTTCTTGAAGAATAGGGTCTAATCAAAATCCCTTCTGTTTTCTCTTCAATTACTCCGTAATCTCCGGGTTTAACTTTAAATCTTTTCATGATCTTTGTTGGGAATCTCATAATAACTGATTTACCTAAAACTCCAAATTTCCTTGTTATCTTTCTTTTCCCGGTTAAGATGTCATATTTAATCAACTCACTTGAGGTAAAATACTCCTCACCACAGTTTTCACATTTTACACACTCTAGCTCAACTTCATCTTTAATAGTTTTGGCTAATTTAACCTTCGACTTACATTTATAACAAGTTTCCATGAACTTTTTCATTTTTTCCTCGATATTGGTTTTATATGTATCAAAATAATATTTTCATGTTCTACATAGGAAAGACACAAATATTCGTCTTTATAGTGGCAGAATACATTATACTTTTTCTGCTTCTCCCCAATAAGTTTGTGTTCGCCATTTTCTAGTATTTTCAAAACGTATCCTAATGGTTTCTTCAATCTTTCCATTTCTGCTTTAAAGTGCCATGTAAACACTAGCAGCTTCCCATTCCAATACACGTCCTCCGGGAATATCTTAATCACCTCGGAGATATCTTTCTTTATATAGGGATATTTTTAAATATTTCGGTTTCATACTTACGGATAAAGGGGAACTGTTTAATATAATGCTACTATAAATTTTTGTAAATTCTATTAGTTTTATTGAAAATCTTTCAGATTTTTAGTAAGACATTCCAGAAAATTGATTTATTTTTGAAAACTTTCTATTATTTTTATTACTTTTTCCATGCTAAATCTTTTCTTTTGTAGTAGTATCTCGCTAGTTTTTGGTCATGTATCCAGCAAAGTTTGTTTTCCTTATCAATCCCTATTTTTCCAGAATACAATAAGTAATCAATGATTGTGCAAAAAGTTTGATATTTCATTTTTTTTGGTAGTTTTTTCCAGATAGCAACTTTATGTTCTCCGCCAAAGTCTTTTATTACATCTTCCACCATCATTATGGTATCTAGCCTAGGATAACTTAAAACATTATTCTTTTGTAAGTATTTTAATTGTTTTTGCATTATACTAATCAGTATAACTACCTATTTAAAGATTTCGGTGTTTTACTTGCGATAGTCCATAATAGTTCAAAATGCTTTTTGTAGGAATCTGCTAAATCTTTGTTTTTTATATGAATCACTGTTAATGGTTCCCATATGACTACAAATACGTTTTCACCATAAATCCCAGTTGGTGTAGGATTAAAAAATTCATCAGGAATAAACCTATAGTTCATATGTTGATGTTGATAAAGAAATTGAGCTTTTTCATTTACTAGCATCCTTTCTTTTATACCGATAATTTTTTCTTTTTTAAAATATTGTTCCATTAAAATAGGAAACTTTTCTTTAAATTTTGTTTCATCAATTCCAAAAGCCATAAATTCTTTCTTTGTTCTTAAGATATCATTTAATAATGTTTTAAAACCTTCAACCCCTTTTAATACTTCAACCTTCAGTTCTTCTTTTTTAAATTCTGATAATTTTATGAGATTAGGTAGGATTTCTTTTAAATTTTCTTCTTTTTCTTTAACAAAGTCAATTAATTTTGATGGATGAGATGCGGTGTAATATTTGACGTTATTCTTTATCACATACCCAACTAGACCTTTATTTATCAATTTTTCAATAAAATCATATATCGTTGTTCTGTGAAGGTTTGTTTCGTCCTTTATTTTACTAACTTGGACAGAACCTAATTTCAATAGGGCTAAATAGACCTTTATTTCACCCTCGTTTAACCCTACTTTGTCTAGGACTTCTTTGATTTCCATATCTTCTTTAGGATTCTTTGATATATAAATGTTGCTGTCGTAAAAGCGACAACACCGATTTAAATATAAGGTGAATTTTGACTATTGTGAGGTAACTAAAATGAAATCAAAATACTTGCTTGGTGTTGTAGTTCTTGCGTTTATAGTTCTAGGTTTAATATCCAGCTTAAGATATACGGGCCTTAGCGTGGCTGAGGATTCTATTAAAATTGGAGCTGTTTTAATTTTATCTGGGCAGATAGCTGAGATTGGAACTGCTATGCAGAAAGGAATATTAATAGCACAAGATGAAATAAATTCTAACGGTGGATTTAATGGAAAACCTTTAAAAGTTATATTTGAAGATGATGCTTTGTTAATAAAAGGTCCTATTGGGGCAGTTACATCCTCCCAAAAGTTAATCTCTAGCGACAAGATAGTTGCTTCTCTGGTTACAGCTGTTAATGATGCTAAACCAATTGCACCTTTGTTTGAAGAAAGTAAAATTCCTTTGGTAACATTATGGGATTCCAATAAAGAGCTTGAGAGCTTAGGGGATTACATCTTTGGTATTGGCTTCAGCACAGAAAAATCAGGTGAAAACATGGCTGAGTTTGCTTTTAACGATTTAAACATAAATGAAATAGCAACTGCCTTTATACAAGATGAATGGTCACAATTAATCCATAAAAGTTTTGTTGAAAAATTTACTGAATTTGGTGGAAAGGTTAATGAACTAGGAAGCTACTCTACTGATGAGACTGACTTTAAAACTTTAATAACTAAGCTTGAGTATGGAAATAGTAAGGCTATTTATTTTCCTTTTGTTACAAATCCAGCTTCTGTAAATTTCTTAAAACAAGCTAAGGAATTTGGTTGGGATGGAATAGTATTAACTGGAGATTTAGTTACTCCAGAATTAATTGATTTAGCTCAAGACACGATTGAAGGTGTTTACTACACTCAAGTCTTTGCTGAAGAAAACGATAGACTAACAGGACTTAAAGAGGCGTATCTTAAAAAATTTGGAAAAGAACCACAACTTCTAGTGTTTACTGCCTTAGGTTATGATGGATTAAATATAATTTTTGAAGCTATAAAAATAGCAGATAGCATAGAACCTATAAAGATAAATGAAGCTGTTTATAAGATTAGAGGTCTAGAAGGGGCTACGGGTATAATTACTTTTAATGAGAAAGGATCTGCACCTAAAGAAGAAAGAATCTGGAAAGTTGAAAATAGAAAAGAGGTATTAATTAAATAAATTTTGTATCTAGTAAATTAAAGCTGCATTAAGCCACTTATTTTCTTGAATACATCCCACAATATAAATGCTTTTATCACTGCAAGTTTTTTTGCATTTTCCTCTTCATTTTTGTCAATTTTATCTTTCTTAAATATACCTACATCAGAGAAAAAATCTTTAAAACCTTCAAATGCATTTTGAAATGGTGTCAAGATGCCTTCTGCCTTTTCTTCATCTTTTTTTGTTTCTTCATCTGCAAATGTTTCACCAGCCTCTTTCAGGTATTTTTTTATTTCATCCATCATTGAATCCATTGCACTGTTAACACTTGCTAATAATTCAAGGTCTTCTGTTTGTTTATTTTCAATATATTCTTTAATTTGTTTTTCTGTTGCTGCAAATGCCTCTATAATAATTTCTGTATTACCGACATGAACAGCTCCTCTCTGGCCTTCTTCCTGGAAAGAGATTTGAGGAATAGCAACTGAAACAAATTTTATTCTTAATACTGGAAAATAGTTTTTAAACTCTATTTTAATTGTTTCTTCAGGCTCATATTTCTTGTAAACTTGCTGGTCACTTTTTTTATAAGCCAATAATTCAAGCTCTGTTTTTGATGTTTCAAAGGCCATTACAATATTCGGATCATTTTCATTATCATAACCACTACTAGTTCCTTTCAATTGTAATCTTCTTATATTCTGAAGATAAGGCTTTATCCATGAAATATATTCTTTTATAATATGGTAATGCTGTCGCATGTATTTTAACAAAAATCTTTTTCTATCCCCTAATTCTTTTTCAGTTTTGTCTTTCCATTGGTAATACTGGAATAATTTTCTTGACAAGACTTCCTTAACTTTTCTGTTGATTCCTTCTAATTTATCAACCGCTTTATCAACATCGTCTGCATTTTTTGCTCTTATCTTAAAAAATAAATCCGGGAGGGTAACAAAACCAACTTCTCTTGCAAGACCATAAACAGATGCAGGATTTTTTGCTCCACCTTCAACTAAGTCAACCCAAATTCCTTTCAAAGAAATTTCAGCGCTATCCTGATCTTTTTCTTCCCCTTTTTTGCTTTTTTCATAGTAGCCTATTCTTTCATCTATAATTCTTAATTCTCTTATAATCTGGAATAAGCCTTTAACCATTTCACTAACACCTCTTAAGTATTGGGCTGCTTTTTCTTGCTGGATGCTTTTTCTTTGCTCTAATGAACCCCAGAATGCACTACTTTCTGAGGCTTTATAGACATCACCAATCTTAAAAATTTTTTCAAAATCAAGACCAAATCTAGGTGTGCCGACTCCTTTTAATAAACCTAATATCATAAAATAATGAGATTCAATACCTTTCTGAAAATTCTCCATAACAATCCTATATCTTTTTCTTGAGTTTACAGGTAAGCCTTCTCCCTCTAAGGGATTAGGTTCTTTTTTTCCTTCTTTCTCCTCACCGAACAATAGTTTTCCAAGTGAGAACTTCTTTTTTTCCTCTTTTTCCTCTTCACCCATAATAAAGATTAAATAGTAGAGGTATATTTAATAGTTTCTATGGTAAATTTAGAGGCTAAAATTGGATTAATGCTGTCAAAATTCAAGGATTTGATTATAAAGGCTGCAATAGAATTAGTAAAAAAGAGACATCAGAGTAAATGCTCTTTTGGTAATTCTATGGAATTAAATGCAAGGATAATTGAAAAAGAGCCTTCAAGATTAGAGTCTGCTAATACTGGAAAAACTTTAAATGAAACTAAAATAAGTTACAATAAAAATCTATCTTTAAAAAATTTTAACAGTATTTATTCTTCTGAAACTTCTAAAACAGAGGTTTTAGTTTCTTGTTGTTGTGGACAAAATTTTAGATTAAACAATAGGGATAAAGAATTTCAAAGTGAGCTTAATAAGGTTCAAGCTGTTAGTAAAAATTATGAGGTAAAACAACAATCTTCTCAAGAGTATAGTGTTGATAAGGGTAAGGTGTATAAGTGAAAATTCAAAAAGACAATCTTTAAAAATAGTTATTTCTGAAATTAGCTTATGCCAGAAAAAACATTAGTTTTATTGAAGCCTGAAGCCTTAAAATGGGGCATTGCAGGTGATATAATTAAAGAATTGTCTAATACAAAATTAAGATTAATAGGTGCTAAATTAATTAAAGTAACACCTGAATTAGCTGAGAAGCATTATAAGGCACATAAGGGAAAGCCTTTTTTTGGGGATTTAATCAAACATATAACAGGGCATTATCATAAGGAAAATGTAGTAGCTTTAGTTTATGCAGGTGAAAATGCAATTTCAAGAGTAAGAGTAATATCAGGTGCTACTGATCCCTCTAAAGCAGAGCCTAATACAATAAGGGCTAAGTTTGGAAAGCATAAGGTTGAGATTGGTGTTTTTGAAAATGTAATACATACTTCTGGAAGCAAGGAAGAGGCTGAAGAAGAGATAAAATTGTGGTTTAAGCCTACTGAATTAACTGAGAAGGTTTTTGAGACTAAAAAGGTTAGTGTTTGTGTAGAACAAGAAGTCTGGAAAGCATAAAGTCTATTTTTGGCACAAACCAAAATAAATTTAAACCTGATTTCTTTAAAGTTAATTATGGGAAAGGAAAAACAGAAGAGTTTGACCATTTTAAATGATGTTCATCTTAGTGTTAATGGTGTTTTTGACATTAATAAGGTAAGAGAGACTATTGCAGGTGCTCTCTGGGCAAAGAAGTTTTTTATGTTTGAAAAGGGCAGTTCTGTAAGGGAAAGACCTGAAGGAAGGGAATATGAGGCTGAATACAATGCTTTTAAAAAAATTGATGATTATGTAAAATGTTCTATAACTGTTAAATTTTTGATCTTGAGATATAATGAAGTTGAAGTTGATGGAAAAACTTTAGGGTCTGGGTTAGCGAGTGTTAAATTTACTGCAAAAATGGAGAAAGACTGGAAAGATAAGTTTGGAAACAAAGGGTTTAAAAATATGCTAAGAGAGATATATGAAAAATATATAATTCCTGATAAATTACTAAGTAGAGAGGTTCAAATATATAAAGAAACTGTAGATGTTATGAATGCAGCAAAAGCGGTTATGGAGATGTATAATTGAGCTTTTCTTTTAAAAAAGAAAACCTCGGAAAAGAAAAATTAAATAGAGAATAAAAAAGAGGAAAATGGCAAGAGATTATGTTTTACCGGAAGGATATAAGGTTAAGGGAACAACTGTAATATTTGATCTTGAAGATATTTATAAGTTTATAATTCGATGGTTTGATCATTATGAATGGAAATGGTCAGAGGTTAGTTATAAGGACTCTACAAGACCTGATGGGGGCAAAGGAATTGAAATTAATTTAGAGGCTGAAAAAGAATTTGATAATTACATAACTTTTAAGGTTACAGTGGATATTTTGATTGGTGCAAAAGAGATTGATATTGAGATTAATGGGAAACAAACAAAAAGAATGAAAGGGTTAATAGAATTTGCATTTTCTGCTTATCTGGATAAAAAAGAAGATAAATTCGGAAAAGGCAAATTTGGGCATGATATAAGAAGACTATATGAAAAGTATATATTAAGATCAAAGGTTGAGGATGCACAAGAAGCCTTGTATAGGGATATTATAGAATTAATCAATGAAGTAAAGGCTTTCCTGAATCTGCATGTAGTAGGATGAAACCAATAATTTTAATTTTCATTGTATTTTTACTTGATCAATTTACAAAATATTCTTTTTATGGAAAGAATTTTGATTTAATTCCAGGAATCTTTGGGATAACTTCAACTACTAATACTGGCGCATTGTTTGGAATTTTAAAAGGATATAACCTAATTTTAATTTTTATTTCTATAGCTATAATCCTGCTTTGTTTTAAGTGGCTTAAAGACAGAAGCTTTCATTATGTTTCATTAAGCTTTATTATTGGGGGGGCTTTTGGAAATTTAATTGACAGGTTGATATTTGGATTTGTTCGTGATTTCTTAGATTTTAAAATATGGCCTGTTTTTAATTTTGCAGATGCTTTTATTACAATTGCTATTTTTTTAATTGTTTACAAGGAAGTTAGGAAATAATTGTATAAATAATTTTAAGATAACTTAAAGATCTATTTACTTTTTTCTGATGGTGATAGGCTTTCGAGTCCTAAACTTGGTGTTTTTGATGGTTCTTCTAAGACTGAGATTATTTCAATAGCTGGTGTTTCATGTTCTTCAATGGGTTCTAATGCAGGTGTTGAATGTCCTGTTAATTCCTCTTTTGTTCGGTCTGCGGTTGGTAACTTAACTAATTCTCCAAGCCAGGATCCACCTGTGCCTGTTACTTTTTCTGTCAAAGGGTCTTTAGGGTTTATAGTTGTGTCATTTAGTTGCATTGATGGTTGTAATTTTCCTTCAATATCAGTAAGTTTATATTTTTTACAACAGTAGGTCATATGAGTTATAACCCTAGTTGGATCTTCTTTGGGGTTTGTGGAAATTTTTGTATCATGCTGGTGTGCATTCAAGGATATTAAACGTTCTAGAGTAACTCTTATTTGCCCTACTATATATGTTTCTCTTCTTTCTGAAAGATTGGGAACTCCTGTTTTAGTTCTGCCATTTATTACTGGATAACTGTGTCTTCCTTCATAAGCTAAGTCTAAAAAAGTTAATGTTCTGACTTCGCTTCTTATTTCAGGTTGCGTTTTAAATTCAGGCAATTTTTCTCCTAAAGCTTCTAATAGAAATAGATAAACTGGATTTAGTTCTGGATATTTATTGAAAATCTCTTCAAAATCTTCTAGTTTAACATTTTCTTTTTCAAGAGAACTATAGAATATTAATTGGTTTATTTCGAAAAAGATTTTTGCTAATCTTCCCAATAGTAAATAACCTGTTTGTCCGGTTGTATGATCATGATAATAAAAACCATTTCCTTGGCATTTAGGTATTGCTGTGCTCAAACAAGTTGCGGGAAATAAAAGTTTAGATCTATAAATCCATAATTGTTCTCCTCTTTGTTCCATATAACTTTGTGAATGGAAGGCTATTGCTGTTTCTTCTTGGCTTAGCTTACTGTCTTCTAAGACTGTAAAACCACCTATACTTATGCTATGTTTATGACCTATACTTAAATCAAGAGCAAGTGGATATCTTGCATCTGCGATAGCTTCTTCTAAATAACTAACATTTTTACCGAACTGTTCGGGATTTACATTAAGATCTTTTAAAACAACGGTGTCAAATTCCATGAACTGCATTTGATTTAGACACTTTAAAAAAGTTTGGAATTAGGAATTTTTACCTAGTTTCTTAACAGCTACTAAAACAACTATTATCAAGGCAATTAAGACGGTTACAAATCTTAGGATTGGCGACATTTCTGAGAAGTATCTTATAACTCCTGTTAATATGTTTAATATTCCACCATAAATAAAACCAGTGCCTACAAAATCCAATTTAAGATACATTCCTATTAATATTAAAATAACGCCTGCTATTACGTGAATTATAAAAACAGTCCTGTTGTATGGTTTTTGTTTATCTTGGAAATTTTTATTACAGTAATCGCAATCCTTGTATTCTCTGCAGCCTTCTTTATCAAATTCGTATGTAGGCATTCCTTTATTTAATGAGCACTGATATTCTTCATTTGACTGGGAATAATCGCAAATTTTTCCTGGTATTGATTCACGTGGATAATATGGCTCTGGATTCATTCTGCAAAAATCATCATATTTTGGAGAGTTGTAAAATGCTTCAATACCTAGAACAATAACTAACAAAGACAAGACTGCAATTGCAATTAAAGATGCTATCCTCTTGAAATTTTGCATAATATTCATACTGGAAGAGGGTTTAAATACATTATTGTTCTTGAAATTATATGGGAAATAAAATAGAAGAGATTTATGAAACCTTATTAAAGGCATTTAAAGAGCAAGGCTGGTGGCCAAGATTTAATTTAAATGAGAATAAGTTTGTTTACGATAAATCATTTAAAAATTCTAAACCTAGTGAAGAAGAAGCCTTTATTATTTCTATTTCTGCTATTTTGGCTCAAAATACAAACTGGAAAAATGTTGAAAAAACGTTTGTTAATTTAAATAATAAAAGTTTATTGTCTAGAGAAGCTTTGTTGAAAATTGATGTTTTGGAGTTGGCTGAATTAATTAAACCTTCTGGATATTTTAACCAAAAAGCTAAAAAAATTAAAAAGTTTTTAGATTTTAATGAAGAAATTGATAGGGAAAATTTACTTAAAATATGGGGTGTTGGTGAAGAAACAGCTGATTCAATCTTGCTTTATGGGTATAATAAACCAATCTTTGTTATTGATGCTTATACAAGAAGAATTTTCAAAAGGATTGGATTTAAGTTTAAAAATTATGAAGAATTACAAGAATTATTTCATAAGAATTTACCTAAAGCTTCAAAATTATTCAATGAATATCACGCTTTAATTGTTGAATTGGCTAAGAGAAATTGTAAGAAAATACCTATTTGTAGCAGTTGCCCTTTGGATAAGATCTGCAATAAAATAATGGAGAAAGACAAAATGAAGAAATCTATTAAGAAACCTGTTTTGGCTGAAGAAATGTTTGGTAAATTTCTACAATGGAAGAAGAAACCAACACAACAAATTAAAGATGAAATGCGAAGAGGATGGGGTTAATTGAGTTTCTAAAACAGAATATCAAAGTCTAGTTTAATTCAACGTTTTCTTTTACTATTCTTAATTTATCTAAATCGTTTTTTAAAACACCACTAACAACTAATCCTGAACCATAGAAATCATTTTTGTGTTTTGCTATATACAAACCATTAGTTAGATTAATTCTGATATCTTTCCCTTTAACCCATTCTTGGATTTGTTTTGAATCTAAATTTACTATGTTTTTAACTGAATTTCCAATTAGTTGTGAACCTTCAACAGTAAAGATAAACCCTCTCGATAAGTAGCCTATTAACAAACCAGCACTTTTAATTCTTAAATCTTCTAATTTAACTTTATCAAAGTCTTTGGTTACTAAATAAATATTATTTTCTCCGTCCATGAATAAGGCTAATTTCCCAAGTATCTTAGCAGAATCGCAATTATAGTCTTTATCGATTCTTTGAAATAAATCTTTTTTCCCAGATCTTCTTAAGAGTTTCATTGTTCATCCTTGTGATATAAATTGAGGAATATAAGTTTATTTTCTTCTTTTGAATATATATAAGATAATCCGTAAGAGCCAACATAAACCTCTTTTGTATCTTTTCTGTTATAGCGCATAGGCTTGCCAATCTCAGGATTTTCAATTATTTTAGTAAATTGTTTTACTATTCTATCTTTCAAAGTGTTATCTTTAATCTTTGAAAACATTTCCTTAACTTTAGAATGAAAAACTGAAATCACCATTTTTTAACTTCTTCTAGGAAATCATTAAAGTTCATCTCAACAAAGTCTCCCTTTATATATTTCTTCCAAGCTTCTTCAGTCCTTCTGGCAAATTCTAGGTCATCTTCTAATTTCTTATCAAATTCACTTATTCTTTCTATAATTAACTGGTTTTTATTTTTAATTATAATAAGCTTTTCTCCTTCTTTAATGTCCTTTCTCATTTCCATAGGGATTACAATCTGCCCCTTAGAGCTTAGTGTTGTTACGCTTATATCCATCATTTTTATCAAGTAAGATTATTCTTACCCTATATATAAATATTTCTGTTTTATAGGCTTATAAATTATCAGAACAGTCCGATAAACATCTTTAAAAATACCTTCTATTTAAAGTTTTACAATGAAAGAGCTTTCTTGGAAAGAAACCTCGGAAAGAAATATGAAACAAAAGATAAAAGAATTAGTTTTAATAAATGCTGTAAGGTATGGTGGAAAAGCAAATGAAGGCTCTGTTCTAGGAATGATTTTATCTCAAAATCCAGAATTAAAA
>Ga0209541_10001944_pt1 | contig 39976 bp, 32 predicted proteins | sample RifCSPlowO2_01_FD_184027 | JGI IMG/M metagenome (GOLD analysis project Ga0209541, IMG submission 184027) | Groundwater microbial communities from Rifle, Colorado - Rifle CSP2_plank lowO2_0.1 (SPAdes) (version 2) | ecosystem: Environmental > Aquatic > Deep subsurface > Groundwater | place...
CCAAATTCTTTGTTGACGCCGAAGGAGACATATTCGCGAATTCTCTCACTTCCGTCGGAGGACAAACCCTTTCTTCAACCACCGCGTCCACCCTTCTTGTTGAAAACAACACAACTTTGGGAGACGCGATAGGAGATTCGGTCATATTCAATTCGGGACTTCTTCAATTCAACAACCGAGCCACTTCCACGATTCCGAATCTCACGGTCAATGCCTGGAGTATTGCCACTTCAACTTCAATCGTTCCCACATTTACGATTTCAACCGCAAGCTCGCCATTCGGTTTTGTGGGAATAGGCACTACGAGTCCGGCAACAACTCTTTCGGTGTCGGGCGCGGGATATTTGACGGGCAATCTGACAGCCGACGGAATTTTCAGAAGCAATTCGTCGTTAACCAGCGTCTTTCCTTACGCTTCAACCACGGCTATAACAGCCACAACGGCCTCAACCACGAATCAGGTATTTTCGGCAATGACTTCCGGCTCCGTTTTGTTCGCGGGAACAGGCGGACTTCTGTCGCAGGACAACTCAAACCTCTTTTGGGATGATTCTGCGAACCGCCTCGGCATCGCTTCAACTTCGCCGTGGGGACTATTATCGGTCAACCCCAACGGCCTCGGCGCGGGAGTGCCTTCATTCGTCGTCGGTTCTTCAACCGCGACTAACTTTATAATTACGAATGGGGGCAACGTCGGCATCGGGATGACGAGTCCGGCAGAAAAGCTTGAAGTTGTCGGAGATATTTTTGTGAGCAGTAATACAGGAGCAAATTCTAGTGATGCAAGCATCTATACTCAAGCTAATAATACTGGCAAGACCCAGCGTATCATGGTGGACAACACCAACAATACCAGCGGAATTTCGAACGCCTCGGTCTTTATTTCGACGGGTGGTGCGAGCGGTGGTGATGCTACAGTTCAATTTAATAATCGCGTTCAGAATTGGATAATGGGACTTGATAATAGTGACTCGGATAGATTTAAGATTGCTTACAGCACCGCGCTTGGGACAACGGATCGGTTGACCATTGATGAGAACGGCAACGTCGGCATCGGGACGACGACACCGGATAGCCCTCTGAAACTTTATTTTAACGACTCCAACGAGAACGGCATCTCTATCCAAAATGTCGCTGGCACCGCGGGTATTGAGTTTCTTGACCCGACCGCAGGCACAATTGATGCTTATGTGCGATGGTCTAGCACTGACGACCGGATTGACTTTGTAACCCAAGGAACTACTGCTGATATGGTATTCATAACAGCCAGCGGAGCCGATGCGGACGCGGATGTAACTATCAATGAAACCGGTGTTAACATCAGAAGCATTCAAGCTGTTTCCGGCGAAGTTACGGTTTGTCATTCAACCACTCTTTTGGTCAAGCGCTCGGCTGCCTGCACCGGCTCGGACTTGCCTGAATTTTATCCGGTTGCAGACGGTGTTGAGCCGATGGATATAGTTTCAATTACCGATATTCCAAACACTTCCATTAGCGACCCTTATTCTCCTTATATTGCCGATAAATCTTCAAAGCCCTACGATAACCGTATATTGGGCGTTATGTCTTCCATCAACGAGGTGGAAGCTCCGGGCGAAGGCCAGAGAAAAGCCGAAAATTATCATCTGCTCGCTCTCGCCGGACGTGTCCCGGTTAAAGTCAGCCTTGAAAACGGCCCGATTGCGGCGGGGGATAAAATTACTTCTTCCTCGCTTGCTGGTGTCGGCATGAAAGCGACGGCTTCCGGTCGGGTTGTAGGCATTGCTTTGGAGCCGTTTGGCGAGTCGTCTCCTAAAGACGAAAACGGAGTGGGGAAAATTCTGCTTTTCCTAAATCTATCCAATAATTTTCCGGAAGGCCTGTTCGTGGACGCTTCCGGCAATATCGGAATCGGCACCACCACTCCCGAATACAAACTGCATGTCATGGGCGATGTGGCGGCGACAAGTTTTGTGAACATTTCATCGCGCGAATTTAAAAAAGACATAACTTATGTCGGCTCGGCCGAACAAGACGGTATTTTGGGCAAACTTAAAGAAATTCGTGTTGCCAAGTATCGCTACGAATTTGAAGGGCCTGACGCGCCTTTGCGAATGGGTCTTATCGCCGAAGAATCGCCTGCCGAAATTTTGTCGGCTTCCGGCGGAGGCGTGGACATTTACAAACTTTCCACATTCACTTTGTCGGCCGTGCAGGCATTGCAGATTGATTTGGAAGAATTGACCGCGAGGGTGGCGAGTTTGGAGGCGGGCACCGGGGGTTCGGGCGGGGGCTCTGATGGCGGCTCCGGAGTGTCACTGCAAGCGGTTTTGGACTACCTCGCCTCATTAGGAACAACAATTACCGACGGGCTTACCAAGTTTAAAGATGTCATTGTCGCCAGTTTAACTGTTGGTTCCACCGACAAACCGATGGGTATCACTTTGTATGACGAAGATACGGGCGAGCCGTATTGCGTTAAAGTAAAAAGCGGAGCAATGGTGTCCCTTGCCGGCGCTTGCGAATTGGCTTCTGCCGGCTCCTCAACATCGGATGTTACAGAAGTCCCAACATCCGATGTTGTCCCGCTGGCCGACACCACGCCGCCGATGATAACCATAATCGGCGCCAATCCCGCGGAAATTGAAATGGGCGCGACCTACGGCGACCTCGGAGTTACCGTGAGCGACAATGTGGACAGCAATTTGGGCTACACCGCCTCGCTTGATAGTGGCCCCGAGCTTTCGCAAGGGGACGGCCTCGCGCTTGACACCTCGGCCCCAGGGACGCACACGATTACCTACAAAGCCACCGACAGCACCGGAAATACATCAATGGCTGAACGCACAGTTAACGTTACGGACCCCGGCGCTTCGGCAACAGAGGAAGAATCCGCCTCCACTACGCCAAACGAGTAAAAATTTTCACTTGGACATCGGATGTCCAAGTGGGGGTTTGGCGGTGATTTAGTAATAGCAATAAGCGATGCTAAAATTAAAGAATGGAGAATAGGTGGCACTCTATAAGCGCGGACGAAGCTGTTTCTGCCTTAAATACGGACCGAGAACACGGATTACAGGAAGCCGAGGTGAAGGCGCGGCTGGAAAAATTCGGCCCGAACGATTTTGAGAAGAAGCCCTCTTTCCGGCTTTGGAAAATAATTTTCGCGCAGATAAAAAGCCCGCTGGTATTGATATTGATCATAGCGGGTTTTATTTCTATTCTGCTCAACGATTTTACCGACGCGACAGTAATTTTTATTGCCGTGGGCATAAATACCGTTGTAGGCGCGTTTCAAGAAGGCAGGGCCTCAAAGGCATTCGATAAAATGCGCCAAGCCTTGAAAACGACCGCAACGGCGGTCAGGGGAGGCAAAAAAATAAAAACTGATACCGTAAATCTTGTTCCCGGGGATATAATTTTTGTCCAATCCGGCGACAGGATTCCGGCCGATGCGCGGATTTTGGAATCCAAAGCGCTTGAAACCAACGAGTCCGCTTTAACCGGCGAGTGGGCCTCGGTCGCCAAAAGTGAAAAATCCGTTTCCGAATCCGTGCCGATAACCGAAAGAAGCTCAATGTTATGGCTTGGGACGTCGGTCAATGACGGATGGGCCAAGGCAGTACTTACTGCGACCGGAGAAAAAACGGAGTTTGGAAAAATAGCGAAACTAGTCAAAGAAACCTCGGATATCCAGACTCCGCTGCAAAAAGGAGTAAAGAAAATAGCCGCATGGCTCGGAGTTGCCGGAACTTTGGTTATACTTACGATTTTTATCGCAGGGGCATTGCGCGGTTATGGCCTCGCCGAAATGTTTTTAACGTCGGTGGCTGTCGCGGTTTCGGTTATTCCCGAAGGTTTGCCTGTCGCGGTTACCGTCGTCCTTGCCATAGGCACGCGAAGAATAATGCAAAATGGGGGATTGGTGCGTAAATTATCGGCCGCCGAAACTCTGGGTTCAACCAGCTTGATTCTTACCGATAAAACCGGAACTTTGACGCAAGCCAAAATGGAAGCGGTGGAGTTTATCACCTGCGAAAAAACTTCCACCAAAACGGATCCTGATCTTTCCGGCGGAGTTTATGAGACTCTGAAAGGAATTGTTTTTGCGTCCTCGGCTTTTATCGAAAATCCGGAAGATCCGCGCGAAAACTGGAAAATACAAGGAAATCCGACCGATAAAGCCATGCTCATGGCCGGAATACAAGCCGGACTTGACCCGAAAGACCTTTTTGAAAAAGAGCCCCGGACGGATTTTATCCCGTTTGAGGCCGAAAGACGGTATAGCGCTTCTTTGCATAAATCGGGCGGCAAAACTATCGTCTATATTGCCGGAGCCCCGGAAACGCTGATTGAAATGTCGGACCGGACGATGTTCGGCGGAAAAATAGTCACATTTGGGAAAGAATTTAAAGAAAAAATAATTTCTTCTTATCAAGAATCGACTGGGCGCGGGGAAAGGGTGCTAGCGGTGGCTTATCGCGAAGACAGCTGGTCGGAAATTGCCCGACATAAGGATCATATGTTTGAACGCACGATATTTGCCGGTCTCGTCAGCTTTTTGGATCCTTTGAGACCGGACGTGGTCCAAACAATAAAAAACATCAAAGAAGCTGGAATAAGGCTGGTGCTCCTTACCGGAGATCATGCTTCAACCGCGAAATCAGTAGCCGATTCGTCCGGCCTTGTTGATGACTGGTCTAAAGTAAAAATAGTCGAAGGCAGCCGCGTAGAGGCGATGTCCGAAAAAGAATTGGCGGAACTTGTACAAGATACCGCCGTTTTTGCAAGAGTTCTGCCCCATCAAAAATCAAAAATTGTCGGGGCCTGGCAGTCTTTGGACGAAGTGGTTGCCATGACCGGGGATGGCGTAAACGACGCGCCGGCGCTTCGGCGGGCGGATATAGGAATAGCGCTCGGGGCCGGAACGGATGTAGCCAAAGAATCGGCCGACATAGTTTTGCTGGACGACAATCTGGGCCTGATATTCAAGGCGGTAGAGGAAGGGAGGGTAATACTGGACAATATGCGTAAAATCATCACCTATCTTTTGGCCGCTAATTTCAGCGAAATTGTAATTATTACGGGCGCGTTATTATTCGGCATGCCTCTGCCGATACTTCCGGCCCAAATTCTATGGGCAAACATTGTGCAGGAGGGTTTTATGAATTTTGCTCTTGCTTTTGAGCCCGGGGAGAAAGATATTTTAAAAAGGAACCCCAAAATAAATTCTTCCAAAAAAGTAATGAGTCCGCAGATGCTTCGTATCATACTAAGCGCCGGCCTGATCACGTCCTTTTTCCTGTTTATTTTGTTTTTATTTCTGTTTGAGCGCGGCCTTCCGATTAAAGAAATAAGAACTATCATGTTTGCCGGCATATCGCTCGACGCTTTATTTTTTGCCTTTTCGTTCAAGAGCCTGCGCCAGCCCCTTTGGCGCGTCAACATATTCAATAATCTATATATGCTGCTGGCTTTGGCTGTCAGTTTCATGCTTTTGATCGGGGCTATATACTTTGCGCCTGTGGCCAATTTACTCGACGTTTCGAGGCTGACCGCGTTTGACTTGGGACTACTGATTCTAATCGGGCTTTTCAATCTTTTGACAATTGAAATAGTCAAATATATATTTATACGCCGTGGAAAAAGAGATGATATAATATACACATGAATTTTTGGTGGCTCATCGTCATTTTTTTGGCATCATTTCTGTTTTTGGTGCGTTCCAGCTCATCCTTGGTTAAATCTTTGACCGGAATCGCCCGACTTTTGAGAATTTCGGAATATTTGGTGGCTTTTGTGTTGATGAGTTTTGCCACCTCAATTTCGGAATTGTTTGTCGGGATAAGTTCGGCTGTGACCGGCTCGTCCGCTCTGTCTTTGGGAAATATTTTCGGAGCAAATCTCTTAAATATTACATTAATCATAGGAATCGCCTCGCTTATTCACGGAGGAGTTGAACTTGAAAGCAAGATTTCCCGCTCCAATTTTTGGCTTATTTTCATTCTTTCTCTTTTTCCGTTTTTTTTGGGCGCGGACGGAGTTATATCAAGGGCGGACGGCGTAATTTTACTTACATCGTTTGCGATATACATATGGCATGTTTTGGGAGAAAGAGAGTATTTTTCAAAAGTGGTTAATCATCGCCAAGCCGGAATTGCCGGAGTGACCAACGTCATGCGCGACCTAGCGGGGTTTTTTGCGTCTATAGCGCTCTTGGTCGCGAGCTCGGCGGTTCTTGTCTGGTCTGGAATAAAAATAGCGGGTTTAATGTCCTTTACGCTCTTTTCTTTCGGTGCTATTTTTGTCGCTCTTGGCACGACCCTTCCGGAGCTGGCTTTCGGAGTTCGCGCTGCATTAAGCAGACACGGCTCGATGGCTGTAGGTAATTCTCTTGGCTCCGTCGCTTTTAACTCGGCTTTTATTGTCGGTATCGTAAGCATAATACGTCCGATAACCATAGAAGGCCTAAACCAGTTTTTTTTCGTGGCGGGCGCCTTTATCGCGGCTTTCGTTCTTTTCAACGTTTTTGTTTACAGCAAGACTTTTATATCCAAACGCGAGGGCTTCATTCTGCTCGCGGTATACGCCGTATTTTTATTGCTGGAGTTTTGGTCTAAAAACGGGCTAAAATAAATAAATGACCCAGACGATTTTAATTATTCTTGCAGCTGTATTCGCCGGTATTGTTTTCGGCGCAGTTGCCGTTTATTTTGTAAGGCGCGGGGGAAAACCGGACAGCGCCATGATAATGCTCCAAAACCAGATAAACGAACTTACTCGGGAGTTAAGGGGCGGAATGGGCGAATCTACGAAAACCATGAAAGAGCAGCTGGGCCAGAGCGCCAAACTTATCAGGGACATTACCCAGGAGCTGACTCAAGTAAAAGAAGGCCAAAAACAGGTCATGGGAGTTACCGACCAGCTTAAAAGCCTGCAGGACATTTTAAAAAACCCGAAACAGCGCGGGGTTTTGGGCGAATATTATCTTGAAACGGTTTTAAAAAATGTTATGCCGCCCGGCGCTTTCGAACTGCAGTATGAGTTCCGGGACGGGACAAAAGTGGACGCGATCATACGAACAAAAGAAGGCCTTATTCCGGTAGATTCCAAGTTCAGTCTGGAAAATTATAATCGCATTTTGGAATCCGCAACCGCCGACGAAAGGGAAAGATACGAAACGGCGTTTTATAACGATTTAAAAATACGGGTAGATGAGACCGCGAAATATATCCGTCCGGACGAAGGAACATTGGAGTTTGCCTTCATGTTTATACCGTCGGAAGCGGTTTATTACGACCTTCTTGTAAACAAAATCGGCTCGGTCAAAACCAGCGCGGTAAGCCTTGTGGAATACGCGGCGGGTCAAAAAAGGGTGATTGTCGTGTCACCCACAACCTTTCTCGCTTATTTGATGACTGTAATGCAAGGGTTAAGAGCCCTTAAGATTGAGGAGGATGTAAAAAAAATAGGCGAAAGAGTCCGCGATCTCGCCAAACATCTCGTAAGCTACGAAACATATCATCAAAAATTAGGCGGTCATCTTCTGACCTCGGTCAATATGTACAATAAATCGTCTGCGGAGTTTAAAAAAATAGACAAAGACGTTCTGAAAATAACAGGCAAGTCTCCGGGCCTTGAACCCGCGGCTATTGACAGTCCGGAGGGGGAGGATTAAAATCTTATAATATGAAATTTGCAGTGGTTGAAATCGCCGGAAAACAATATGTCGTTCGGCCCGGACAAAAAATAAAAACTGAAAAATCGCCCGCCTTTGAAAAGGGCGGGGAAATTAAACTGGACAAGGTTTTGCTTTTGGGCGACGGCGATAAGGTTAGCGTGGGACAGCCATTACTTGAGGGAGCCGAAGTCAAAGCCGAGATTTTGGGCAACAAAAGAGCAAAAAAAGTTATAGTTTTCCGGTACAGGCCAAAGGCCCGAGTCCGGGTAAAACGAGGACACCGCCAGCACTATAGCGAGCTTCTAATCAAGGATATTAAGTATTAAAAATTAAAATTTGTAGATGAAAATTGAATGGCCGGCGCGGGCGTAGGGCGTAAGGCCCTCAAGCCAGAGGTATGAATCCTCCGAATTTTTAGTGAAACCTTGGGCCGGCTTGGCCAGCGCTCCCTGGCGAATCGTGGCCGAAATAGCGAACCATTTCGGATCTTTTGAATCAGGACTCGGGCGTCCCAAGGATGACTGCCACGGGACAAACCTGCTGCCAAGATAATATTGAGGCGATCCTCCGCCGAAGTAATCAACGGCAATTTTTTCTATTTTATTTGTTTCCGCGAAATCACGGAGTCTTTTTAGGTCCTGTCCCCAGTCATAGTTTGAATCGACTATATATTTATACCCGTTGCCGGATCCTCCGGCGAGAACATTATAATAAGAAAGATAGTTCGGGAACGCGAAGACCGTTTCTAGCCCGAGCCAGAGCATAAAAAAGCTTACCAAAAAATATCTGGGAACCGATTTTATAAATTTCTCGTAGATTGAGAAAAACCACTCGCCAAGGCTTCGGGGTTCGTTTAAAGAATAAAATCTTAACCAGCGCATTATTTCTCTGGAAACAAGAATATAAACAAAAGGGAAGGTCGGCAGAACATGCCGGACGCCTATGTTCAAGGGACTTTTTATCGATTGCAGCCAATAAACGGCAATGAAAATAGAACCCGCGGTTAAAAAGAAGTTGTCCCTCATCCATTCAAAAACCGCCAACCAGGACTTTTCGTGGATATCAAGAACGGATTTCACGGCTATAAAAACGGAAAGAGCCAGAAACAAAAGGAACGCGAGCGGTTCTTTTAGTAGATACGCGAGCGGGAAATAATACCACCAGCCGCTGTTTGAAACTTGTCCCAGAAAATAGGTTGTATTTCCGCCGGCCGCGCGTTGTATTACCATCAAAAGCCCAAGCGCGTACTGGCCAAGTCCGCGCAGGGGCGGTTTCGACGCCATAAACGAGACGAAATCAGCCGCCGGCCTGAAACCGAAAGAGCTCAAAAGAAATTCGGTGTCACCGGTTTGCCGTTCCAAAGGGTAATTCCAAACATGGTATTGATATACGGTTGCGATTAAAAGTACGGCAATAATTGAAATGATCAAAAAATTAAGCCCCAGCCTGCACCATTCGTAAAAAAGTTTTTTTGCCCGATTGAAATTGGTGTCGAGTTCTTGCAGATTATCCAATTGTGAAAGAAAACCCCACAAAAATATGAATAAAACAAACAAGGGAGCCAAAAGCGCCAGAGAAAATTTCAGGAGAAGCGCCGTTCCAAAAGCGAGGCCGGCCACAATCAAGCGTTTGGGATCCGGCGATTTAAGCTGGTATATGAAAGCAGTGATGGCTATAAAAAACCCGAAAGCCGCGGCAAGATCCGTTGTTACGTAGCGGGAATGAGCTATGAAAGTAGGGGAAAATGAATAAAAAGAAAGAGCCAAAAGTCCGACCCCATCTCCATATAGGCGCCTCGCCGTTGAAAAAATAAGCCACCCCAAAAGAAGAGTGAGAATCATCATCGGCAGTCTTGACCAAAAAATGATTTTATCAGGATTGTTGCCTGATTCGTAAAGAAAAGCGCGCCCCATATCCCACTGGCCGTTTACATCTTCGGACCAAGCCCGGATATTTGTCGGAAAGTTAAGATCCAAAAAAAGCAGAGGAATTGCGGACAGGTCTTTAATTAAGGGCGGGTGCTCTGGATTCAGGCGGTAGTCTTTTTGGGTTAAATATGAATAACCGGCGGGAATATGCGCCAGTTCGTCCATAATAGCCGATTCGTTTACGGACGAAAAAAACATAAAAACAAACATCGCCAAAAGCAGCGAAACCGCGATTGTGTTTGAAAAATAACGGCTAATCATTATATCTAAATTTTACCTTATATCAACCCCTTTATAAAACACGGCAAATCCGCGGTTCAAATTTAATTTCAATCCCTCCACGGCCGATTTAAGTTTTGGGCTTAAATTTCCGCCATTTTCAAGCGGGACTATTAAACACGAATCCGCGCATTCAATTTTACCAATATCCTCCGGCATAATATACAGCAGGTTTTTTCTTATTCTTTCGCTTTGAGGCCAGGTGCCAGTCAAAAACATAACCGTTTGCGCGGGCATGGGTATGGGTTTTACGGAGAAATCGTCGGGAGCGGAAACCAAAACCCCGCCCGTGTTTACCAGCACGTATTTTTTGAGATCGTCCGGCTGTTCATTGAGCCACCTTCCGATCTCGGTGTAATTTTCCGAAAAAGCAAAGCGAGTTTCCGTGAGATTTGCCCAGCGCACGAAGTAATTCGCGTAGCTTATCGCGATATGGGCCGCGATAATTGCCGAAAAAAGTAAAACAAGTTCAAAACGGATTCTTGAAATTTGCGCGGATTTTTCCGGAAAGCCTTCGGTTTGGCGTTTGAGCCAGGAAGAAATTTTACGCAAAATTTCCCAGAAACCATACCCGGCAACCATCATAATTGCGGGCAGTGTTATTATTGACCGAAGGGCGTGCGGAACTCCTTCGGAAGAAAAAACAGCCGGAATCAAAAAAATAACAAACCACGACACAAGGAAAACATAACCGAAAAGTCCGACCGAAGTTGTGCCGGCCAAAAGCCCCGCGGCAAATAAAATTCCGACCGGCCACCATAAAAGAGGCGCGCCCGGCAAGTTATGGCGAGGATTCCAATCGCCGGAAAACCACAATGAACCGAGGGTTTTTGCGGAATTAACAAAAAAAGATTTTGCCGGCGAGATTTCCGAAAAAATCGAAACTTGGGAAGTTCGGCCCAAAAAATCACCCGGGTTTTGAAGATAATAAACGCCGAGCGGAACAAAAGCAATAAAAGCAAAAAATAAAAATACCGCTATTTGTTTATACCCATTTTTTCTTTTCAGGATTTTAAAAAACGGGATTAAGAGAAGCAGGGGAGCGACGCGGTAGGCGATGTAAGAGTGCGCGCCCAAACCGAACACAAAACCGCCAAAAGCCGCGGCCAAATATTTGAGTCTGTTTGAAAAGTCGTCTCTAAAGACCAGCCACAAAAAATAAAATCCCCATACGATAAAAAATGGGGCCATTATCGCGCGAAAACCTATTCTGGAAAAATTAATATGCCAGAAACTGACGGCAAGAAAAAAAGACGCCGAAAGAGCGAGAATTTCGTTGGGATAAAGCCCGGCAATTTTGGCGCCCTCTAGGCCCCTGGAAAATTCTCGTCCAAAGTAAAATAGTCCAAGAATGGTAAGCGATCCGAAAATCGCCGAAATAAGACGCAAAGCCCAAGGCTCGTTTCCAAAAAATTTCAGAGATACCGCCTGAATATTCATGAAAAGCCCCTCCCGGCCGTTATTTTCGGGGTAAAAAACGGAAAAATCGCCTGTTTTTAAGGAATATAAGGCATTATTGCCGTTCATTGCCTCGTCGGGGTATAGTCCCGGCGGGACGCTTTTTAATTCCCAAAACCTGAAAAAAACAGCGATTAAAAAAATAACCGCGGCCATGAACAGGGCCTTTTTGGAATTAAGCATGTTTTGATTATAATATAAGTAATGCCCAACATGGAATCGCCAAAAATACTGCAGGAAGAAATAAAAGCTCTTGAGCAGATGCTTAACGAGAAGAAGAAGGAATTCGCCGAATCCGGCACCGAGTTCAAACCGGAGTCTGCGGCAAAAGAAGTGGTGAAGGAGTACGCATCCGCCGCAGCGCCGGCGCCAGCTTCGGTTCAAGCGCCCGCGGGAGACGCCGACGCACTTAAAAAAATAGCGGATTCTTTCCAAAACGAACCTCATGCCAAACAGATAGACGAGCTTATGAACATTGCCGGAAAACACGGAATTTCAAACGCCGTGGAAGTTGCCAAACATCTGAAAAATCCCCACCTTTTGGACGATTTTCACGATCGTCTGGTGTTTGAACTTCTGTCGAATAAACAATGAACCTTCTGTCTTTTGAACAGCTTTTCTATGCCTACATCGGAATAACGGTTTTTGTATTGGCCGGAGGGAGCCTGCTTTTTTTTCTTAAGAGGTTAAAAAAGAAAGAGGCCATAAAAGCGTCTCTTAATTTTGTTCTTTATGAAATAACCCTGCCGATTACCGGCGAAACGCAAAAAGATAATGTTTCGTTTAAAGACCTCATTTCGGTCATGGAGCAGTTTTACTCGGGGCTTGCCGCAATTTTTGAGGACCGGTGGTTCGGAAGTTCAAGCTTTGCTTTAGAGTTGGCTCTGCCGACTGTCGGCGAAGAGACCGCGTTTTTTGTGGCGGTTCCGCGCAAACACTCCAGGCTTTTTGAAAAGCATCTGCAGAGCCTGTATCCAACCGCAAAAGTGGAGCAAAAGCCGGAAGATTATAATATTTTCAATCCCTCCGGTTCGGCAGCCGCGGGCTATTTTGAGCTGTCTTCAAATCCGTTACTGCCCATACGAACCTACCAAAACCTGGACGCCGACCCTCTTGAGGTTATCGCAAATTCTTTTACCAAGCTTAAAAAGGAGGGCGAAGGCGCGGCTCTTCAGATAGTCGTCCAGAGAGACCCTAAAAAATTTCTTAAAAAACTTAAACAGGCAGTAAAAACCGTCCGGGAAGGAAAAAAACTGAAAACAGAAACCGGCTGGTCGAGGGTCCTGAAGGAGGTTGTTTTTCTTATAACCGGGCGCAGTGACAACGCAAAAAAAGACGGCCCGGTCGTTGTGGATGAGGAAACGCTCAAACTGCTTGAAGAAAAATCCTCTTTCCCGGTATTTAGCGTGAACATCCGGCTTGTAGCCTCCGCGTCCTATCCGGAGGAAGCCGAAGGCATAATTCAGGAACTGGCGAGCTCTTTTATACAGTTCGGCGAAACAAGGGGAAACAGTTTTGTTTATAAAAAAGTCAAACCAAGGGAGCTCGGTGATTTTCTTTATCGTTTTGCTTTCAGAATAGCGGACAAAAGAGGAGCGCTGTCTTTAAATAGCCGGGAGCTGACGAGTGTTTATCATCTTCCCTCGGCCCTTACCGCCGCTCCGAAACTGAAGACCCTAAAAGCCAAAGACGCTCCTGCTCCGGCAGGTCTGCCGTCAGAAGGAGTACTTATCGGGGAAAATATTTATAGAGGAGAGCGTGTTCCAATAAAGTTTTCGCGCGATGACCGCCGGAGGCATATGTATATAATAGGACAGACCGGCACCGGCAAAACCACTCTCATGCAAAACATGATTAAACAGGACATAGAGTCGGGCGAGGGCCTTTGTGTCATTGATCCGCACGGAGATATGGTGGACGCGATCCTTGGGTATGTTCCGGAAAACCGCGTGGATGACGTGGTGTATTTTAATCCGGCCAACACTTCGCGCCCGATGGGTCTTAACTTTTTGGAGTACGACCCGGCTTACCCCGAACAAAAAACTTTCATAGTCAACGAGCTTTTGGAAATTTTCAGAAAGCTTTACGCCGACGTACCCGAGGCTCTCGGCCCGATTTTTGAAACATATTTCAGAAATTCAACCCTTCTGGTGATGGAAGATCCGTCTTCCGGAAATACTCTTTTTGAAATAGAGCGGGTAATGACCGATTCGGAATTTCGCCGGCTGAAGATTTCCCGCTCAAGAAATCCGGTAATAAACGCTTTCTGGAAAGACGTAGCTGAAAAGGCGGGCGGAGAAGCCGCGCTTGCCAACATGGTTCCTTACATAACTTCCAAGTTCGACACATTTTTAAGCAACGAATTCATGAGGCCCATACTTTTACAGGAGAAGTCGTCTTTACGTTTCAGAGAAATAATGGACGGAAAAAAGATTCTTTTGGTTAATCTTTCAAAAGGACGGATTGGAGAAACAAACGCCTCTCTTCTCGGCCTTATAATAGTGGGCAAACTGCTGATGGCCGCATTTTCCCGCGTAAATATACCCGAAGACCAAAGAAGCGACTTTTATCTGTATCTCGACGAATTCCAGAACGTTACCACGCCTTCGATTTCCACCATCCTTTCCGAGGCCCGAAAATACCGGCTTAGTCTCGTTTTGGCTCACCAGTTCATAGGACAACTGATCGATCCGATAAGACTAGCGGTTTTCGGGAATGTCGGATCAATCGCGGCATTCAGAATAGGAGCCGATGACGCCGAACATTTGGAAAAGCAGTTTAAGCCTGTTTTTTTGGCGCAGGACCTCCTGAATATAGAAAATTTCAATGCCTATTTGCGCATGCTGGTCAATGGACAGACGGCAAAACCTTTCAATATTAAAATCTTTCCGGCCCAAAAGGGAAGCGCGGCTGTTGCCGAGTCGCTTAAAGAACTTTCGGCGCAAAAATACGGAAAGCCGATTTCCGAAATAGAGGCTGAAGTAAGCGGACGCTATCCTAAAAAATGACATTTATGGAAAATATAACAGACGGTTTTTTGGCTTTGTTTTTTGTTCTTAGAGACAATCCGTCTCTTTGGTGGCTTTTGACTCCGGTATTGATCCTGTGGACAGCGACCGAAGCGTATTTCGCGGAATACAGCCGTGAAAGGTTTGGATTTTCGTCGGTTTTTACCGGCGCGGTGTCTCTTTTGTGGCTTAGTTTTATAACTCTGCAGAAAATTTTTCAGGGTCCGGAAGGCGTAAAGCGCGGTCTGATTTTGGGCACGGCCCTCGCGCTCGTTTTCTACGCTTTAATAATCATTTATTTGTCGTTTAGCCACATGCTTTCGGAAAAGAAACTGGGCGTCGCGGCTTCTCCGCGCGTAATTTATTTTGCTTCAATTATTTTGGTGTTCTTTGGCGTGGGGGAGGCCGGCGCGAAATTAGAGGTTGTTTTGGCTTTATCTGCGGTTTTTATTGCCGTATCCCTGGCTTTTTCCGTTATTAAAAAATATTTTCTGGCCGGTTTTTGGGGTGAGCTCGAAGCCGTTGAAAAGGCCGGAGATCAGCAAAAAACATGAAAAACCATATTCTTGCGGTTTTCGCGGGGTTTTTAACGGGTGTTCTTCTTATTCCTACGCTTCGCAATCTGGATTTAGAGCTCCCTTACGAGACTGCGGCGCTTGTCTTCGCGCTACCGGTGATGTTTCTTTTAGGCTCCGTCATCGCCGTTTTGGTCGGACGGAAATTTCCCTGGTTTTGGCAGCTGGCCAAATTTGGTGAAGTTGGTTTTTTAAATACGGCCATAGACTTCGGCATACTCAATTTTTTAATTTTTATTACCGGATTTTCGGCCGGATTATATTTTTCCGTTTTTAAAGCGGCGAGTTTCATTGTAGCCAACATCAACAGCTACGTCTGGAATCGTTTTTGGGTTTTCGAAACACGCCGGGCGGTATCGGCGAAAGAGTATGTTCAGTTTCTTGTTGTAAGCCTTGTTGCCATTACGATTAATGTAGGGGTCGCTTCTTTGGTTGTAAACTTTATTTCGGCGCGATTCGGCCTTAGTCCGGCTCTTTGGGCCAATCTTGGGGCCGCCGCCGGAGTCGCATCAGGCCTCCTATGGAATTTTATAGGATATAAGCTGATCGTTTTTAAAAAATAACTCGTTCGAATGATAGTCAAAAAATTTCTTAAAAAAATAATAGCCGGGATTTTAAATTTTGAAGCCCGTCTGATTATTAAAAAATATAAGCCGGAAATAATTTCCATTACCGGCTCTGTCGGCAAAACGTCGTCAAAAGAAGCGGTATGTGCAGTTTTATTGTCCAGGTTTAACGTAAGAAAAAGCGAAAAGAGCCAGAACAGCGAACTGGGTGTTCCCCTTACTATTATAGGGGAGAGTAATCCTTGGTATTCGCCCGTGGGGTGGCTGAAAGTTATTTTTAACGGAGCGGGGCTGATTTTTAAAACAGCCCCGAACTATCCCGAAAAAATAATTTTGGAAATGGGCGTTGACCGTCCCGGAGACATTATGAAACTGGCGCGCTTTAAGCCGCGAGTTTCCATAATTACGGCCATCGGTGAAATTCCGACGCATGTTGAGTTTTTTTCCGGGTCCGAAGATGTGGCCAGGGAAAAGTCAAGGCTGGTTGAAATTTTAAGCGTTCAAGATTGGGCGATTTTAAACACGGATGACGATGCCGTGCTTGACATGAAAGAAAAAACTCGGGCCAAAATTTTAACTTTCGGTTTTGGCGAGGATGCTAATGTGCGGGCGTCGGAGTATAAACTGACTTATGGGGAGAACAACAAACCGGAGGGCATAACTTTTAAAATGGATTACTCCGGCTCATCCGTGCCGGTGAGGATTCCCGGCTCTTTCGGAAAACAAAGCGTTTATGCCGCTTTAGCCGGGGCTGCCGCCGGAATAACTTACGGAATGAATCTGGTTGAAATCTCCGAGGCCTTGAGCCGGTACGAATCTCCGCCGGGACGCATGCGTCTTGTTGAAGGAGAAAAAGAAACGTGGATTTTGGACGATACCTACAATGCCTCGCCCCAAGCGATGCACGCGGCGATAGATGTCTTGAAGGATTTGCCGGCCAAACGGAAAATCGCCGTTTTGGGCGACATGCTTGAGATCGGAAAGTTTACGATTCAGTCGCACCAAAAGGCGGGGGATCAGCTTAAAAATATCGCGGACATGGTTATAACCTGCGGACCAAGGGCAAAATTCATTGCCAGGGAACTTTTAGACCACAGATTTGGCGCAAAAAAAGTAATCAGTGTTTACGATTCACGCGAGGCGGGGCGCGAGCTTGAGCGTATAATAGAGCCGGGAGACCTGATTTTGGTCAAAGGATCGCAAGCCATGCGGATGGAGCGCGTTGTTGAAGAAATAATGGCGTATCCCGAAAAAAAATCGGAACTCCTTGTCAGACAAGAGCCGGAGTGGTTAAATAAGGAGTGATTTTTGCCCCTGTCGTCTAGCCTGGCCTAGGACGTCGCGTTCTCATCGCGAAAACCCGGGTTCGAATCCCGGCGGGGGCGCAAAGTTTATAAATCCATTCTTGCCAAAACTTCCTGATCCAGAACATAGATTTTGTTGTTTAGAACGGCAAAAACCGGGCTTTTTCCTTTGTAAATCGGCTGGAAATTTTTAACGCTCCTCCCGTCCAAATCGAAAGCAAATACGCCGTTTTCAACCGCGACCAGAGCCACGTCGCTTCTTTTTGGAAAAAACGACGCGTGTCTTATGGAATACTTGCTTTGATACACAGTTTCTTCGGCCGATGACAAAAAGTAAGGAAGGGGCAAAGATAGCCAGTTTATCCGGATGTTTTTTTCGTCATACCGGATTTGGGCTTTTTGGCGCCAGTCCGAGCTTATTTGATGAGGAAGATATTCCGTCGTTTCATCGAGTTTCAGCGTGCTGTTTTTCGCCGAGACGGATCTCTTGGCGAGATCTATGCTTACGCCGACTGACTTACTGCCAAAAAATATATCCGCCCCGTTGTCGCGCCAGGACACGGTTTTTAATTTGGCTCCGGAGGACAGGAGTTTTTTTGATGCGGAATTCGCCGGCGCCAGAAATTCGTTGCTTTCCGGCAAATAAAAAGTCAGGGTGTAGATGTCGCCCCTTTTTTCTTCCAAAAGGAGAATGGGATTTTTATCGGAAGAATAGACCGATTCAAACTGGCCCTTGAGAAGAACGGTCCCGTTTATGTTTTGCGGCAGCATAAACGCCCTGGCTTCAGCCACTTCACTTTCCGCGACTGCCAGATTCTTGGTCCATGGCCAGTGGCCGTCTTTTGAAATCATAACCGAGTACGGGCCCGGAGTAAGATTTTGAACAAAAACCCCGCTTTGTAAAAAGTTGGTGCTTTTTATGAATTTACCGTTGAGATAGACCGATGCCCCGGATTCGGGGACAGCCACAAAAAGCCCGCCGGTCATTTTTATTTTGAAGTCGTAAGTAAGGCGCCACCCGGAGGAATAAAGCGCGATTGGAGGCGCGATAATTAAAAAAATAAGCACAGAAAGCCAAAATAATTTTCTTCTGGTTTTGATGGTCATATTTTAAACGATATGGCCTTATTATATGATAGATAAATGAACTTATCCAGTAAAAAACTGCTTATGGGGATTGACGAGGCCGGACGCGGACCTCTCGCCGGCCCGGTAACTTTGGCGGCTGTTGCATGCCCGAAAGCGGTTGCCAGAATTTTGTTCAAAGGAATTAAAGACTCCAAGCGCCTAAGTTTAAAATCTCGTGAAGCGTGGCTTGAAAAGATGAAAAACCACCCCGGGATTTTATATTGCTCGGCTTCCGTCGGGGCCTCCACGATAGATCGCATTGGAATCGCGCCGTCCATCAGGCGCGCAATTGGCCGGATTCTAGCGCATGAAAAGATTAAAAAATTAGGCAGAGTCAAAATTCTTCTGGACGGAAGCTTGAAGGCCCCGGAAAAATACCTGCAAAAAACCGTGATAAAGGGGGACGAAAAAATCCCAATAATCGCCGCAGCCTCGATAGTTGCGAAAGTATCGAGAGACAGAAAAATGGCTCGTTTTTCACGCGTATTTCCCGAGTATGCGTTTGATGTCCACAAAGGATACGGCACGCGCTTGCACTATAAAATGCTGAAAAAACATGGTTTATGCGGGATACACAGGAAATCGTTTTTGGCCAAAATTTTAAACTAGACTTTTGACATAAATAGTCCGGCCGGCTATAATAAACCCAATGGTAGTCAGAATGCGCCATACACGTTCTCACACCGGCCGAAGAAGGTCGCATCACGCCTTATCCGTGAAGGCGGTTGTTCCGTGTCCGAAATGCGGGGAATCAAAACTTCCGCAGAAAGTTTGCATGAATTGCGGGACCTATAAGGGGCGCGACGTTGTGGATGTTTTTAAAAAATTAAACAAAAAAGAGCAAAAGAAAAAAGAAAAAGAACTGGAAACGCAGGAGGCGGAACATACGGAAAACAAACCGATGGACGCCGCTGAGCTTTCCAGAAAATAAAAGCATTCAAAAAATTTTAGTTCTTTAATTTTATGGCCAATCGTCACCTTTCGCGAAGCGTAGTCTTGCAAACACTTTTTGAGTGGGATTTCAACGGCTTTGAATCGAAAGCTGTTCAGGAAATTATGAATCGGGATCTTGAAGAATTTGCTCCCGGTCTTGATGATGGCGGTTTTTCCGAAAGACTTATCAGTGGTATAGCCAAAAAAAGAAAAGAGCTCGATAAAATAATAGAAAAAGCCGCTCCAGAATGGCCCTTGGCGCAAATTGCCATGATCGATCGGAATGTTTTGAGAATAGGCCTATACGAGCTCCTTTTTGGCGACAGGGACGAAGTTCCGCCGAAAGTGGCGATAAACGAGGCAATTGAACTTGCGAAAAATTTCGGAGGCGACTCCTCCGGCCGTTTCGTTAATGGAGTTTTGGGAACTGTTTATCGCGAAATAGGCGAGCCGGGAAAAGACGACAGTTCCAAGAAAAAAAGAATAACCGACCCGTCCAAACTGCCGCAAGAAGACCTGGGCGGAGGGGTGGTATACCTCCGCGAAAAAGGCAAGCTGCGTTTTGCTTTGGTGCACGACGTTTTCGGCTACTGGACGCTTTCCAAGGGGCACCTTGAGGAAGGGGAGGACGTGCGCGCGGGGACGCTTCGCGAGCTAAAAGAAGAACTCGGTCTGAAGGATGTGGTTTTGGGCGAAGAAGTCGGCGTTAACGAATATATAGCTTCAGACCCGCAAAAGGGTCCGGTAAGGCGCAGGGTTTCGTATTTTTTGGCCGAAACCCAAGACAAGGATTTAACCCTCGGACCTTCCGGCGGACTGGACGACGCTAAATGGTTTGGGGCCGACGAAATAAACGATTTAAAAATATACGAAGACATAAGACCGCTGATAAAAAAAGCGGTGGAAAAAATAAAATGAAGGACCTGTCTGATTTTGAAAAAAAAATATCATACCAATTCAAAAATAAGAATTTATTAACCGAGGCTTTTACCCACCGTTCTTATCTGAATGAAAATCCGTCATGGTCCGGCGCCCACAACGAGCGCCTGGAATTTTTGGGCGACGCGGTGCTCGAACTTGTGGTTACCGAATCTTTATTTTCCGTATTTCCCGAAAAACCCGAAGGCGAGCTGACCAGCATCCGCGCGGCGCTTGTGAACGCCATAATGCTCTCCGGTCTTGCCTCGGAGCTCGAAATGAATAACTGTTTGATTTTGTCCAGAGGCGAAGCTAAGGATGTCGGACGAGCCAGAGGATATATTTTGGCAAATGCTTTTGAGGCTCTGGTTGGCGCTATTTATCTTGACGGAGGGTACAGCGCGGTAAAAATTTTTATTGAGAAAAATCTTCTTACAAAAACGGGAGAGGTTTTGGAAAAAGAGCTTTACAGAGACGCCAAGAGCCTTTTTCAGGAACGGGCCCAGGAGTTTGCCGGAATTACTCCGAACTACCGCGTGCTTGAGGAGTGGGGTCCGGATCACGACAAACATTTTATCGTTGGGGTTTATTTGGCCGACTCGGTCGCCGGAAAAGGCGAGGGGCCGTCAAAACAGATTGCCGAACAAAATGCCGCCGACAGCGCTTTAAGCGCGAAAGGCTGGAAGTAATTTTATGAGTATCAGGCTTAAAAAACTGGAGCTTTCCGGATTTAAGTCTTTTGCTAAACTTGCGCGCTTTGATTTTGCCCGCCCGATAACCGCGATTGTCGGTCCGAACGGGTCGGGTAAATCCAACGTGGCCGAATCCATCCGATGGGTTTTGGGCGAGCAGTCGCTTAAAAGCATCCGGGGAAAAAGGGGCGAGGATTTGATTTTCAACGGCTCGGCTTCCGCTTCTCGGATGAGCAAGGCCTCGGTGGCTCTTTATTTTGATAATTCTTCGCATCAATTTCCGGTTGAGTTTGACGAGGTCATCATCAGCCGCAGGGTATATCGCGACGGCAAAAATGAGTACTTACTGAATGACTCCGAGGTCAGGCTGAAAGACATCATTGAGCTTTTGTCTAATGTTGGTCTTGGTGTTTCCCAGCACCATATAATAGGACAAGGCGAAGCCGACCGGGTTCTTTACTCATCTCCGAAAGAACGTCAGCAGGCGATTGAAGACGCGCTGGGCCTAAAAATCTATCAGTTCAAAAGACAGGAGGCCGAAAGAAAACTATACAGGACCGAAGAAAACATGCGCCAGGCCCAGGCATTGCAGAAGGAAATCGGACCGCACCTGAAACACCTTGAGCGTCTGGTCGAAAAGTTCAAACAAGTGTCCGAGACAAAGATCAGGCTCGAAAAAATGCTCAATGATTATCTGGCCCGATCAAAGGCGTGGTTAAACGCCGTGAGCTCCGATTTGTATTCCAAAAAAAAGAAACCGATCGAAGAGCTCGCTCGCGCTGAAAAAAAAATAAAAGACCTGAAAGACAATCTTGCCGGTCTCAAAAAAATCGAAAACGAGCCCAAGGAGGTCAGGGAGTCCGATTCGGAGCTTGCGGATCTCCGGGGGCATAGGACCAAAATAGAGCGTGATCTTGGCAGGCTTGAAGGAATGCTTGAAGCCGCGGAGTTCGCCGATTCTTCGGCCGAAGGAGAAATGATTTCAAAAGAAGAAGTCGAAGCGTTGCTTTCCGATATAGATAATTCTTTGACTTCGGCCATGGATACGGACGTTCTTGAAGAGGTTCAGGGTATTATTCAGGAAGTCATATCCAGAATCAGCTCATTTTTCAGTGGACCGGTTTTGCCGGAAAATGCCAAGATTTCCAAAAAAGATCTGTTTGATAAGAAAAAAAATCTGGAAGAAGAACTGGCGCGCATCACCGAGCGGGAAAAAGCTCTGGTTAAAAAAAGAGAGGAGTTGAACCTGTCTTTTTACGAATCTTTGCAGTCGCAAAGATTGTCCGAAAACGAGCTTTTCGGACTTGAGTCCGAAGCAAACGACTTGCGAAATACGCTCAGAAATTTCGATATAGAACAAGAAAAAATAAAAATGCGCGAAGAAGAGTTTTCAAGGGAACTGGAAGAGGCCAAAAGACATTTGGGCGAAGACAAGATAAATCCCGGGGAAGCGGAAGCTTACAGCGAGCCCGAGCGCGAAAAAGCCAAAAAAGAGATAGATCGCCTTAAATTCCGCCTGGAAGAGGCCGGAGGCGTTGATCCGGCAATCGTAAAAGAGTACGAGGAAATCAAAGCAAGGGACGAATTTTTTTCACGCGAACTTGATGACCTGATTAAATCGGCAAAAAGCCTGCGGGAAGTTTCGAAAGAACTCGCCGAAAAAATAGAGCACGATTTTTCTGGAGGTGTGGAAAAAATAAACAAGGAGTTCCAAAGATTTTTTGAAACTATGTTTGGCGGAGGCAAAGCGAAACTGGCCATAATCCGGCCGGAAAAACAATCCAAAACGGAAGACGAAGATTTGCCGGAAGAGATGTCTTCGCCCGAAATTTTAAAAAATGAGGGGGGAATAGACATAGACGTAAGTCTTCCGCGAAAAAAAATAAAAGGTCTGGACATGCTTTCCGGCGGCGAAAGAGCTTTAACCTCAATTGCCCTTCTGTTCGCGATGTCCGCAGTTAATCCTCCGCCGTTTCTGGTTTTGGACGAGACCGATGCCGCGCTTGACGAATCAAATTCCCGAAGATACGCCGAGATGCTGAAAAGCCTTTCTCAAACCACCCAAATTATCACCATCACGCATAACCGCGAAACCATGAAGCAGGCCGGTGTCCTGTACGGCGTTACCATGGGCTCCGACGGCATCAGCCGTATGCTTTCTTTGAAGCTCTCCGAAGCCGAAGAAATAGCGCAGTAAACCGTCTTGACTTATGCTTAAAAATTTTATAAACTATACCCCATGTTAGTCATACGATTACAGCGGGTGGGGAGGAAAAACGACCCTTCTTTCAGGGTCGTGGTTAACGACAAAAGACGCTCGGCCAAGGCCGGAAGCGCCGTTGAGTTTCTTGGCTCATACAACCCCCGCCAAAAAACAGCCGATATTAAAGAAGAAAGGGTAAAATACTGGCTTTCCGTCGGCGCGAAGCCGTCCGATACGGCGCACAATCTCTTTGTCTCAAAAAAGATAATTTCGTCCGAAAAGATAGACGTTTCAAAAAAATCCAAAAAGGAGGAGAAAACTTCCGCAAATGCCGGCGTTGAAGAAAAACCCGCGGCGGTGTAAAATTTAACTAATGATTCTGGATCTCGCGATTTTTATAATCGTGCTGGCCGTTTTGATACTTGCGCACGAATTCGGGCATTTCATTGTCGCGCGCAAAAACGGCGTTCGGGTTGACGAATTCGGTTTCGGATTTCCGCCGAGACTTTTTGGTTTTAAATACGGCCAGACTCTCTATTCTTTCAATCTTTTCCCGCTGGGCGGATTCGTAAGAATAGCCGGCGAAAACGAATCCGTTTCCGCGGATCCCGAAAACTTCGCTTCCAAGAGCATATACGCGCGTTTCGCCGTTGTTTTCGCCGGGGTACTTTTTAATATAATTTTAGCTTTTGTTATTTTTTCCGCCGTGGCCACGGCGGGCATTCCGGTCGATGCCGAGGATCCTTATTGGGCAGGACGCGTGCGGGACGCATCCATAACCGTTACCGAAGTTCTCAAAGACTCCGCAGCCGAACGATCCGGTTTTAAAATGGGTGACAAAATTCTGGAGCTTAAAACAGATTCCGGAAACGTTCTTCGTCCGCTGGATGTTTCGGAAATACAGCGTTTTACCGGGGACAACGCGGGCAGAACCATAACTGCAAAGATTGAAAGAAGCGGCCAAAATATTGTTTTGTCCGCCGATTTGGCCGAAAACGAAATTCCTCTGGGTGTAGCAACCGCGAAAGTCGGGAAGATAACGGCTCCATGGTATTTGTCGCCGGTGGTCGGCCTGGAACTGACTTTTATCGCGCTTGCAAGAACCGCTGACGGGTTCCTTTTTATACTAGGCCTTCTTTTTTCAGGACAGTCGGTGGCCGGTTTTATAAGCGGCCCGGTGGGAATCTTTACGCTGGTTTCCGGTATTTTGGATTTCGGCATAATAACCCTGCTTACGTTCACGGCTTCTCTTTCAATCAACCTTGCAATTATAAATTTAATGCCGTTTCCAGCTCTTGACGGAGGAAGAATTTTGTTTCTTGCTATAGAGGCGTTGCGCGGAAGACCGATCAGCCAAAAAACAGGGAACTTGGCTCATGCTCTAGGTTTTGCTATTTTAATAATGCTTATGGCGGTTATTACTTATTTAGATATCAAATTCAGATTATGAAACAATCGCAATTTTTCGTAAAAACCTTAAAAGAGTGGCCTTCCGACGAGGAGAACGCGAGCACCCGCTACCTGCTTAGGGCCGGTTTTATAGATAAAAATTCTTCGGGTGTTTATTCTTTTCTGCCGATGGGCCTGAGGGTTCTCGAAAAAATTAACAAAGTCATCCGCGAAGAAATGAACGCTCTTGGCGCATCCGAGCTTTTAATGCCGGCCCTTATTTCCAAAAAATATTGGCGGGCCACCGATCGCTGGGATACGGAAGTTCTTTATAAAGTTAAAGACTCGTCGGGCCAGGAATACGGGCTTGCGTTTACCCATGAAGAAGTTTTGACTCCGATTCTCAAAAAATTTATTTCCAGTTTTCGCGACCTGCCGGTGTCTTTTTACCAGATTCAGACCAAATTCAGGGACGAACCGAGAGCCAGGGCCGGCCTTCTGCGAACCAAGGAGTTTGTAATGAAAGATCTTTATAGTTTTCACATCGACGAAAAGGATTTGGACTTGTTTTATTGGAAAACCGCCGATGCGTATAAAAATATTTTCAAACGTCTTGGACTCGAAGCCATGGTGGTTGAGGCTGGCGGAGGAGGTTTCACCAAAGAATACACCCATGAGTTTCAGGTTCTGACTGAAGCGGGCGAAGACGAAATTTTTTATTGCGAGTCTTGCGATTTCGCTCAGAATAAAGAAATAACCCAAGCCAAGGAGGGCGGCAAGTGCCCGAAATGTTCAAAAGGAAAAATAAAAAAAGAAAACGGAATAGAGGTCGGGAATATTTTCAAATTGGGAACGCGTTTTTCCGATGCCGCCGGCCTTGCGTATAAGGACAAAAAAGGACAAACCAAGCCGGTGGTGATGGGTTCTTACGGTATGGGCCCCTCCAGAATAATGGGGGCTTTGGCGGAGACAAACCGTAACGAAAAAGGCCTTATTTGGCCTAAAGAGTCGAGCCCGTTTAGGGTTCACCTTGTTGAGCTGGAGGGGGGACACAGTCAGGCGGTTGAAGTTTATGAAACCCTGAACGAAGCCGGTATAGAAGTTTTGTACGACGATCGTGAGAATGTTTCGGCCGGAGAAAAATTGACGGACGCGGATTTGCTGGGTATTGTCTGGCGCGCTGTTGCAAGTTCCAGAACATTGGCAGAAAATAAGATTGAGCTTAAGGCCAGAAACAATGGCGAAAGCTCAATGGTCGGCCTGGAAACACTTTTAAAACATGTTAAATAATTTTTTTAAACTTTTTTCAAAGGACGTAGGCATTGATTTGGGTACTGCTAATGTTTTGGTTTATGCTGAAGGGCGCGGAGTGGTTATAAACGAACCGTCTGTTGTCGCGCTGAATCAGAAAACAGGGCAGGTTGTGGCCGTCGGTTCAGAAGCAAAACGCATGGTCGGCAGAACCCCGGCGCATATTTCCGTCATCAGACCGCTGGTTGAGGGGGTCATATCCGATTTCGAAATCACTCAGGAAATGCTTTCTTATTTTATTAAAAAAGTCCATCAGCCAAACTCGTCTTTTTTGACCAGGCCCGCGGTCGTAGTTGGCGTACCATCCGGCATAACCGAAGTTGAACGCAGAGCAGTAAGGGATGCTGCGCGAAATTCGGGCGCGCGCGAAGTTCACCTTGTGGAAGAACCGATGGCGGCGGCCGTAGGCATCCGAATGCCTGTTTTGGAGCCGGTCGGCAACATGGTTGTCGATATGGGCGGCGGAACTACGGACATAGCCGTTATATCTCTTGGGGGGCTGGTTTCATCCATGAATTTGCGCGTTGCCGGCGACCGGTTTAATAATGACATCATAAATTACGTAAGGGACGAGTTTAAACTTCTTTTGGGCGAAAGGACGGCCGAGGATCTCAAAATGGCGATCGGCACGGCTCTGAAGCCGGAAACGCCGTTTGAAAGCGTAGTAAGGGGGCGCGATCTGGTAACGGGCCTTCCCAGAGAAGTTATAATAACAGATTCGGACGTGCGCGAAGCCACGGCCAAATCGGTCAGAGTGGTGATTGACGGAATCAAAGAAGTTATCGAAATGACGCCGCCGGAGTTGGTGTCCGACGTCATGCATCGCGGAATAGTCATGGTTGGCGGAGGGGCGTATCTTAAGGGGCTGGACAAAATGGTTGAAAACGAAACAAAAATTCCGACGCGCGTCGCCGAAGACCCGATGACCGCGGTTGTCAGGGGATGCGGGATAATTCTTGAGAATCTTAACGATTTTAGAAATGTTCTTCTGGAAAAGGAAGAAGACGTTTCTCCTCAATGAGTCCGAAGTTCAAGTGGGTAAGCGCCGTTTTTGTTCTGGGAGCCGTGTTTCTATTTTTTTTCTCGGCCACTTTCAAACATTCGGCTGCCTCTTTTGTGTTCAGAAAAATTAAAACGGCACGTTCGCTGGTTTTGTCTTCATCGTACGATTTTCTTGCCTCAAAAAACTCCCTTTTGAAAGAAAATACGGCGCTCCGGCTGAAACTGGCCGACCTCGAAACCCAAAAGTCCCTTTTTGAATTTCGGCAGGAAAAGGCGGATTTGCCCGAGAATTTTATCGAAGCTGTGGTTATTTTCAGACCTCCGGCGATAAATTACGACCAGCTTATTCTTGGCAAGGGCGCCGAAGATGGAGTAAAACAAGGACAGCTGGTTTTGGCGGGTAAAAATATTATTATTGGGACGGTTAGCGAAGTTTTTGACGACTCAAGCCGGGTGGTTTCTTTTTCTAGCTATGGAATTGAGCAAAATGTTTTTCTCGCAAAACCCGGGGTATCCGTTACGGCAGTCGGCATGGGCAATAACGAGTTTGCTATAACCTTGCCGCGCGATTTTCAGGCGGAAAGCGGTTCGGCGGTCTTTTCTTTGACTAACCAGCCGTATATTGTCGGCTATGTGTCCGAAATAGAAACTCCGCCCAGCGCGCCCGTAAAAACTTTGAAAGTAAAACAGCCGTTCAATATTTACAGTCTTTACTCGGTAAATATTCTTAAATGAAAAGATTTTTATTCATGCTTTTACTTATTCTGGGACTGTTTTTTGCTCCGTGGATTTTGGTTTTTGCCGGATCGGTTTTTTTTACAGCGGTTTTTTCTTGGGGAGTTGAGGCTCTGATTGTTTCGTCTGTCGCGGCGGTTATTGCCGATATTGCTTTATGGAAACTGTCCGTAATTTTCGGATCAACGCTTATTTTTCAGGAGGCGTTAAAAACCATCATTGGTTTTGAAAAAGTTTTTGCCGCGCGCGCGGGAATATGGACGGCTGGCTTTATTGTATTCGCCGTCTTCTTTTTTGTCTTTATTTAAAAAGGTACAATTAGATACACACATCTGATTCATGCCCTCATATTCGGCTATCATAAAAAACGCCACGATTTTTGACGGATCGGGTGATTCGCCCAAAAAATCCGATATCGGGATTGAAGGAGACAGGGTCGCAAAAATCGGCGACTTAAACTCGGAACACGCTTCTGTTGAAATTGACGCGTCGGGTCTTTATGCCGTTCCGGGCCTGATAGATCTTACCAATCATTCCGATACCCACTGGACGCTCTTTGATTATCCGTCGCAAGAGAATCTTCTTTATCAGGGCGTTACAACAATTATCGGAGGGAATTGTGGTTCATCTTTGGCACCGCTAACCCGGCCGTCGGATATCGGAGATCTGCAAAAATGGGCCGATGTCTCAAAAGCAAATATAAATTGGCAAAGTTTCGGCGAATTCATAAGAGAAGTTGAAAATCATCGCATGGCCATTAATTTCGGCTCTTTTGTCGGCCACGGAACCGCAAGAAGGGCTTCGGGGATGGACGTCGGACTTGCCGCAAACCAAGACGATTTAAAAAAAATCCTTTATTTGATTCACGCTTCCATGGAGGAGGGGGCCTTGGGTATTTCAACCGGACTCGGCCGTGAACACTCACAAGCTGCGGACGACGAAGAAGTTTTGAGTATTTTGTCGCAGGTTAAAGGGCTTTCGGGCACGTCGGTTCACCACTTGGCTGACGAAGGGGCTGGCATAGTGGGCGCCGTTTCCAGAATAGTCAGCTTGTCCAGGGCCTCAAACTCAAAAAGTCATATTTCACATTTTAAGGTTTTGGGTAAGAAATCATGGCCCAAACAGAAGTCGGCTCTGGAAATAATAGAACGCGCGAGGGCCGACGGGCTTAAAATAACCGCGGACTTTTTTCCTTACACGGCGACCGGATCCGATTTATATCTTTTACTGCCGGAATGGGCCGTATCCGGCCAGTCTTCCGACATCCTGGAAAAACTCTCAAACGATAATATGAAAAATAAAATAACGGAAGAACTTCGGACGCTTACTTTGCATTACGAAAAAATAATAATAGCCTCGACCCTAAAAGATACCGGCGTTATCGGAAAAAGTTTGAAGGATATTGCCGATAACGCCGGCCTGAGTCCGGAAGAAACAATAATTGAGCTTTTGGCAACTAATGATTTGCAAGTAAGCATCTTTAACGAAGCGATATCGGAAGAAAATCTGTTTGAGCTTTCCAAAAAAGATTATACAGCAATATCCTCGGACGGTTACGGACTTAGTCCCGGCAAAACAGGCTCAAATTTAACGCATCCGAGGTCTTTCGGGGCGTTTAGCCGCGCGTTTAAGATGCTGGTCAGGGAAATGGGAATTCTAACTTGGGAAGAAGCTGTCCGCAAAATGACCGCGCTTCCGGCCGAGATCGCCGGCCTGAATAACAGGGGTTCGCTTAAAAAAGGATTTTTTGCCGATATTGCTGTTTTTGATCCGCTAACCATCGGCGACACGGCCGATTACAAAAACCCATCGCAATTGAGCCGGGGAATAAAGTGGGTTTTTGTAAACGGGATTGCGGCTTTGGTTGACGGAACCCTTGGCGCAAAGCCCGGCAGAGTGATTTATAGAAATAGTTTTTAACCGCGTGAACCTCTTAACCAAGGCCAAACGTGTTTTTGAGGGCAAAAAAATACTCATAGCCGGGCTCGGTCTGCAGGGCGGAGGAGAGGGTGTTGTGAAGTTTTTTCTAAAGGCCGGGGCCGGACTTACGATAACCGATCTAAGACCTGCAAGAGACTTCGGACCGCTGATAAAAAAACTTTCTAACGGGAAAATTAAATTCGTTTTAGGACGTCACAGGTTTTCCGACTTTAAACAAGCCGATATAATCATCAAAAATCCGGCAATGCCGGCCAATTCGCCTTACATCAGATACGCCAAACGCTTGGGAAAAGAAGTATTATCCGAAACACAAATTTTTTTCAACCTAATACCGAGAGAAAAGATAATAGGAGTAACCGGCACCAAAGGCAAAACAACAACAGCCGCACTTTTGGCGCATCTCCTTGGTTCGCGTTTCAAAGTTCGGCTTATCGGCAATATTCCCGGATACTCGGCCCTAGAGTCGCTTATAAACTTAAAAAAAATGCCGGATTTTTTTGTCTACGAACTTTCAAGCTTTAATTTGGAGGGGATGGAAACAAGTCCGCGCTACGCCATCATAACCAATATATTTCCGGATCATCTGAATCGTTATCATAACTTTAACGAATATAAAAAGACGAAGGAGAATATTTTCAGATATCAAACCAGGGGAGATTTTCTGTGGTCGGGCAAATCCGATGTTGCCGTAAAAGTCGCTTCGTTTTTGGGAATCGGATCCCAAGATATAAAAAAACGCCTGAAATCCTTTAGGTCGGCCGAGGGGCGAACGGAATATCTCGGCGAGTTTAAGGGTATTCGCGTTGTAAACGACACCACGGCCACAAATCCGGGGGCTGCGATTTTCAGTCTGCATGAGGTTGAAAAAAGTTTCAAGATCGGCCCTTCCCGCGTTATTTTGATTGCTGGAGGGGAAGACAAGAAACTGAATTACGCCGAATTTTCAAAAAAAATCAGAGGATTGAAAAAAGTCATTCTGCTTCCGGGCGGGGCTTCGGATAAAATACATTTTTTCAAGGCTTTGCGTGCCGGTTCTCTTGAAGAAGGCGTTAAAATGGCTTTTGGGTTTGCGAAAAAGGGCGATGTCATACTTTTTTCTCCGGGAGCCAGCAGTTTCAATATGTTTAAAAATGAATTTGACCGCGGGCGCATCTTCAAAAAGGCTGTTTTTAGAGCCAAAAAAGGGCTATTATAAAATTGATGTCAAGGCCCCGGGATACTATCCTTTTTTTAACGATAGCGGCTTTTGTTTTAGTCGGTATTTTCGTTTTATCTTCAGCCGCCCTCGGCCTTTTTGAAGAAGATTCGTCGCCTTTTAAGCCGATTTTACGCCAGCTTGTGTTGGGTTTAGGTCTTGGCGCGGTTCTTTTTTACATAACCGACAGAATAAATTTTCATTTTTGGCATAAAACCGCCTTTTGGATCTTTTTGTTCGGGTTTTTTTTGACCTTGGCGGTTTTTATTCCCGGCCTCGGATTTGAAAGCGGAGGGGCCGCTCGCTGGCTTAGTTTCGGGCCGATTTTTTTTCAGCCGTCGGAATTTATGAAAATCGGATTTGTCATGTATGTGGCGGCTTGGCTATCAAGCCGCGGAAAAGACGTCGGATCTTTGCAGTTCGGAGCCTTGCCGATGTTTTTGATGATTTTGGCGATGGGAGCCGTATTTTTTAAACAGCCGGACTTGGGGACGCTTGGAGTCATTGTTATTTCCGGATTTCTTCTTTTTTTCATTGGCGGAGGAAAAATAAAACATCTCGGTTTAATGGGTATTTTTATGCTGATATTGCTCGCGGTCGCGATTTATTTCAAGCCGTATACCAAAGACCGAATCATGGTCTTTTTGAACCGCGATTATGATCCGCAGGGCGCCGGCTATCAGGTGCGGCAAGCCTCCATCGCTCTGGGTTCAGGAGGAATTTTCGGCAAAGGTTTCGGACAGGGTCTCCAAAAATACAATTATCTTCCCGAGCCGACGGCTGATGCGATATTTGCAGTAATCGGCGAAGAGTTTGGTTTTGTCGGAACTTCTTTTTTGGTTTTTTTGTTTTTGTTCTTTTTGTGGCGGGCAGTCATTGTTTTAAGATCCGTTCCCGATGTTTTTGCTGGACTGCTTGGCTCGGGACTAGTTATACTTATAGTTGTGCAGGCGTTTATAAACATATCGGCGCTTGCCGGACTTATTCCGCTTACCGGACTGACCTTGCCGTTCATAAGCCAGGGCGGATCATCGCTTGCGGCCACCCTTGCGGCAGCCGGAATTTTATCAAATATAAGCCGATTTAAAAACAGATAGTATGCGCATATTATTGACTGGCGGCGGGACCGGCGGCCATTTTTATCCGATAATAGCTGTCGTCCGCGCGCTTAAAAAAATAGCCGAGGAAGAAAGGTTTGTTGAAATGAGCCTGGTTTATGCGGCAGATAACCCCTATGATGAGCATCTTTTGAAAGAAGAGGGGATTGGATTTGTGACTGTTCCTGCCGGCAAAATCAGGCGGTATTTTTCCTTGCTGAATGTCAGCGATCTTTTTAAAACAGCATGGGGCATATTGCGGGCCATTGTTTATGTTTTTAGGCAGATGCCCGATGTCGTTTTTGCTAAAGGCGGATACGCCAGTTTTCCCGTGCTTATTGCCGCCAGGATTTTCGGTATTCCGGTTATAATTCACGAATCTGATTCGGTTCCGGGAAGGGTTAACCGCTGGGCCGGCTTTTTCGCCAAAAAAATCGCCATATCGTTTCCGGAAACCGCAAAATACTTTTCTGAATCCAAGACCGCGCTGACCGGAAATCCGGTCAGAACTCGTCTTTTGGGCGGAAACACGGAGGAAGCCAAATCGGTCTTCGGTTATGAAAACCTGCCTACAATTTTGGTTTTGGGCGGTTCTCAGGGGGCGGCAAATATAAACAATGTTGTTTTGGACATCTTGCCGGATATTTTGAAAGAGATCAAAATCATACACCAATCCGGTAAAAATAACTTTGACGACATTTCAAAAAGGGTTTCGGTTGTTTTAAGTCAAAGCTCTTTTAAAAACCGCTACAAACATTTTGCTTTTATGGACGAGGATACGCTGCGCAACGCCGCCCTTGTTTCAAATTTAATAATTTCGCGTTCCGGAGCCGGAGCTATCTACGAAATATCCGCCTGGGCCAAACCGTCGATATTGGTGCCGATTGACGATTCAGCCCAAGATCACCAGCGGCAGAACGCTTACGCGTACGCAAGAGCGGGAGGCGCCGTTGTTGTTGAAGAGTCCAATCTCACTCCCCACATACTTATGGGAGAAATACGCAAACTTCTTGCCGATCCTTCGCGTCTTGAAAGAATGAGCCAGGCCGCCAAATCTTATTCTAAGCCCGATGCCGCCGAATCTCTGGCAAGACAGATCATAACTTTGGCGACAGAACATCCCCATGCTTAAAGAAAAAGGGGCAAAAAAGATCCGAACGCGCATTGCGCCGTCTCCAACCGGGCCGATGCACGCGGGAACGGCTCGCTCGGCTTTATTTAACTTTATTTTCGCCAAGCAGCATGGCGGAGACTTTGTCTTAAGAATAGAGGATACGGACCTCGAACGATCCGATACGATTTTTGAAAAAGATATTCGCGAAAGTCTTGAGTGGCTTGGTTTGGATTGGGACGAGTTTTATCGCCAGTCGGAACGCGCGGATATTTATGAAAAATATTTAAAAAATCTGCTTGATGCCGGACTTATTTTTTGGTGTCCCCATTCGGAAGAGGATCTGGCGAAAGAAAGACAAGAACAGATGTCCAGAAAAGAAGCGATGAAGCATGTGTGTTCGCATAGAAACAAAACAGGCGCCATGGACGATAAAAAAGGCATACTTCGGTTTAAAAACAATTTTTCTAAAGAAATTTCTTTCAATGATCTTGTCAGGGGCGACATCAGTTTTGATTCCGGAATACTCGGAGATTTTTCCATAGCTAAAAATTTAAGAACGCCGCTTTATAACTTTGCGGTCGTGATTGATGACCGTGAAATGGCGATAACTCACGTGATAAGAGGCGAAGACCATATTTCAAATACGCCAAAACAAATTTTGCTGCAAAACGCTCTTGATTTTCCAAGGCCCTTGTACGCGCACCTCCCGCTTATTTTGGGCTTGGATCGCTCCAAGCTTTCCAAACGGCACGGCGCCAAATCGGTTCTCGAATACAGAAAAACCGGTTATCTCCCGGAGGCGCTTTTAAATTTTTTGATTCTTTTGGGATGGCATCCGGCGCCCGATAAGGACGGCCGGGAAAAGGAAATTTTTACGAAGAAAGAAATGCTGCAAGAGTTTTCTTTAAATAAAGTCCAGAAGGGCGGAGCGGTTTTTACTATAGACAAACTAAATTGGCTCAATCGCACATTTATCAAAAACTTAAATCAGGCAGATTTTTCCGAAAGACTTTTGCCGTTTACGGAAGATCTTGCGGAAAAAATAAATGAAAATCACGACAAATGGTCCAAAGTGTTATCTTTGACAAAAGAGCGTTTGACCACTTTGGATGAAATAGGGGACATGGCCGAAATTTTTTATAAAGACCCTTTTTATCCCAAAGAACTGCTTTTTTGGAAAGAGGGCCAGTCTGCTGAAAATATTGTGCGACATTTAAGGCACATCCATGCTTATTTATCCGGGACTAATAGTTGGAACAAAAAAGACCTTGAGGACGGTATTGCCGAATATTCCAAAAAAGAAGGGCGAGGGGAGACGCTGTGGCCTTTCAGGGTGGCATTGAGCGGAAAACGGCACTCGGCAGGCCCTTTTGAAATCGCGGAGATTTTGGGCAAGGAAGAATCGGTTAAAAGGATTGAAAAAGCAATCAAAATGTTCGAATGAGGTCCAAATTTTTAACCATCGCATTTATTTTCATCTTTGTTGCGCCTGTTTTTGCGGACGCGGAGTCTGTCGACGAACTAAGATCTGAAATTGAAGAAAAAAACGCGCAAATAAAAGAACTGGAAGAAGAGATAGCCGAATTCCAGACCGAAATAGATAAAACATCGAAAGAAACCGGTACTCTCAAAAACCAAGTTGGAGTTCTGACCAAGACCATAAACAAACTTTTAACCGACATAAAAGTAACCCAAAAAAAAGTGGAAGCGGCCGAATTGACGCTGGAAGAACTGCAAATAGGCATTGCCGAAAAAGGTTCCGAAACAGAAAAATTTAAAAATGCCTTGGCGGAGATTGTCAGAAACATGAACGAAATAGAATCACAAAGCCTGATTGAAATCATGCTGGCCCGTCCCGATCTTTCGGGATTTTTTAGCGATATAGACTACATAGAAAGTCTCAGCTCCGATCTTGGGCTTAAGCTTAACGAACTAAAAGAGGCAAAGATTGTTTTGGAAGCCGAAAAGTCCAAACAGGAGAAAACAAAATTGTCACTTCAAAGTTTGCGTTTGGAACTTGATTCCAGAAAATCAATAGAAGAAGACGCTCGGATTCAAAAAAATAACTTGCTTAAAATCACCCAGAACAAGGAAGCCGAGTACAAGGAGCTTTTGGACGACCGTTTGTCCAAAAAAGAGGCCCTGGAGGCCGAAATAAGAAGTATTGAGGAGGAGTTAAGAATCACCATAGACCCGTCTTCGTTGCCCAGTCCCGGTTCGGGTGTATTAAAATGGCCCTTAAACAGCGTTTTCATAACCCAGTATTTTGGAAATACTCCGTTTGCAACTCAAAATCCGCAGGTTTACGGCGGAAAAGGGCATAACGGCATTGATTTGCGCGCTTCAATAGGAACTCCGGTTAAGTCTTCTGCCGACGGCGTTGTGATAGCGACCGGTAACACGGATTTACAGCGCGGGTGTTATTCCTATGGAAAATGGGCGCTTGTGAAGCATCCGAACAATCTCTCAACACTTTACGCCCATCTTTCTTTGATAAGCGTCAGCCCGGGTCAGAATATTTCCGGGGGTCAGCTGGTCGGATACAGCGGAAATACGGGCTATAGCACCGGTCCGCATCTCCATTTCACGGTTTTTGCTTCCGAAGGAGTGCGTGTAGTTCGCTTGGGGGATGTCAAAAAGGTTACAAACTGCGCCAACATGGAAATACCCATAGCGCCATTCAATGTTTATTTAAACCCACTAACATACTTATAATAATGTTGGTATAATTAACCATATGGACAAAAACCGCGGGTTTATACAGCTGATAGTCATTTTTTTGCTCTTGGTTGTTATTCTGAGCCTTTTGGGGGTATCGTTATCGGCTCTTTTTCAAAACAAAACTCTTCAGGAAAATTTTTCTTTTATCGGTAAGGCTTTAAAGGCGGTTTTGGACAGTTGGGTTGGTAAAACGATTGGCGTCGTTTGGGAATTTGCCAAGAGTTTTTTTGTTGATTTTATCTGGAGCGCGTTTATTGACGCGATGAACGCAATTAAGGCCGGCCAAAATCCTATTTTGAAACAGTAAGTAGAAGTAGGTCGTTAAAGGTATATTGTGCGACTGTCTTTATTTATTATCCCCTTTGCCCGAAAGGGGTTTATTTTATATAATTTTACTTAATGCGCATTTCGTATTCTGCCATAGATACATATAAAACCTGTCCGCTTAAATATAAATATCAGGAAATTGACCGGATTCGTGTTCCTAAATCAAAAGAGGCCGTTTTTGGAACGGCTCTGCATTCCGCGCTTCGTTTTATGTTTTCACGCGACCCTCTCTACCCCACTCTTGACGAAGTGGTCAATTTTTATAACGAAGAGTGGTTGAAACTGCGTGAAAAGACCAAGTGGCCCGACGAAGAGTCAGAAAAAATTTTTAACCGGCACGGCGCGAGTATTCTTGAAAAATTTTATAAAAAGAACCAGCCGTGGAATTTTAACGTTTTGGATCTGGAGTCAAGATTCGAAACATCCATAAAAGACAAATCCACCGGCGAAACGCACACCCTTTCGGGAATTATCGACCGCGTAGATAAGCCGGATGACGAAACTTACGAAATAGTCGATTACAAAACCGGCCGGCGTCTCCCTTCCCAGGAAACTTTGGATAAAAATTTACAGCTCTCAATTTATCACCTTGGACTTTTGAACCGCTGGCCAGACATAAAAAACAAAAACATACGCTTGACTCTTTATTATCTTTCTCACGGTGAATCCTTGAGCACAAAACGGACCGAGACGGATCTGGAAGCTACAAAGAACAGCGTTTTGGGAGTTATCCATGAAATTAAGGCCAAAATAGCCTCAAATAACGATTTTCAGCCCACACCCGGTCCTTTGTGCGACTGGTGCGGATATAAGCCCATTTGCCCCGTCTGGAGGCATTTGTATAACAAAGACAAGTCCCCCGCCCCTGATGATATAAAAATAAAAGAGATAATCGCTGAGTATTTTAAACTGAAAGAAGAATCAAAAGATAACTCCGGCCGCTTGAAAGAACTTCAAGCGCTTATGTCCGACTACATGCGCCAAAAAGATGTTCTTCGCCTTTTTGGCGACGAGGGCTATGTTTCAAAATCAGTTAAAGTGGCAAAAAAATACGACATGGAGAAAGTTGAAGAAATTTTACATTCGATTGGAAAGTGGGAGGAAGTGCTTAAGGCAGACGAAAAACGTCTCGAGGAACTCTTGCCTACCTTATCGCCAGAAGTTGCTCAAAAAATAAATACCCTAGCAACTACGAAAACATCGGAATTTATCACGGCCAGCAAAAGGAAAATAGGCCCGGAACCGACACAATAATAACTGGCACGCAATAATCCACAACATTCTTTCACTTTTAGACCGATAGGTTAGATTATGATAGAATAGATTTAATGCCAAAATCCAAACCATTACGTTTTAAAAGCCCTGATTTGCCGGAAAAAATAAAGGAGCAATTTAAAAAATTTATAAATGATCACCCGACCACAACTTCGGCTGCTAAGGTTTTATTCGGCCTGGCTGTGTTTGGCGGCGTGTTAACAGCGGCAGTTGTTGTTCCGGGAGTCGTGAGCACAATTGGCCGTTCAACTAACAACAGGAAGGTGGAGGAGCGTAAAAGATACGCTCGTCTTTGGCAGAATTTTTATCGAATGAAAAAAGAACACAGTTTGGTTTTTTGTAAAGAAGAAAACGGTGCAGATATTTACGAATTCACCAAAAATGGCGAAAAAAAATTCAGGCGCTTTGTTTTGGAAACTTTAAAGATCGAAGCGCCGCTCAAGTGGGACGGAAATTGGCGCATAATAATTTTTGATATTCCCGAAAATCGTCGTTTGGCGCGTAGATCCTTGCAAAGAAAGTTAAGCGAGATCGGGTGTTACCCTCTTCAAAAAAGCGTTTGGGTCCACCCATTCCCTTGTGAAGAAGAAATTGAATTTATAAAAGATGTTTTTAATGTAAAACCGTTTGTGTATGTTTTAAAGGCTTCCGAAATGCCGAATGGAAAAGTTTTATATCACTATCGTCAAATGCTAAAATCTCATTTATAACTTTATAAACCTTTTGTGTTCTTATTTTTATTTATTTTTTATTTACTTTAACTCTTTCATTTTTTGGCCTATAGGTCAAATTTTGATATAATAGATAAAATGTAAAGTAGATTGCTATAAAATTAATGACTAGGGAGTTGATTCAGTGGTTGTGGCGGTCTCCGTTGATTCTTCCGAAGGCGATTCTTCGGTCGGGGTTGATGAGGCGGTGGTTGCGTCGGAAATCGGTTCATCTACGGATGGCGGAGTCGGTTCGGAGCTTGGGGACGGTGGCAAAGATGCCGGTGCGCTTGGGGTTAATAAATCCGAACATTTGCCGGCGAGAGATACCACCGCGCCGTTGGTTATTCTTATGCAGTAGGTCTCTCCTGTCGCGCTGTCGTAGGTTGTGATTCCATTTTTGATTTCGGCATTGTCCGCCACAATTTTTTTGGCTTCCAGCGTGCCGTCTTCCGTAATTCTCCAATTCGCAGAAGTGATGTAGCCGACGTTTATTATCCCTTGCCCCGACAAGTCCAAAATGTTGTTAGTGGTGATGACGCCTGCCGAATTTGAAATCCAAAATCCGCCGCCAACCGCGCCGCCTGAAATTTGCGAGTCCAGATGATTCCAGCCTAGATTGACGAAAACAAGGATTTTGCCGACGCCTGGGGAAACACTCGGTGTTGAAGAAGAAACACCGAGTGTTGAGGAGGGCGCGGAACCGTCAAACGGCTCAAGCGCGATTCCCACAGTCGGGCCCTCGGCGGTTGCCTTCATTCCAACGCCCGCAAGCGAAGAAGAAGTAATCCTGTCTCCCACCGCAATCGGGCCGTTTTCAAGGGAAACTTTGACCGGAACACGGCCGGTCAGGGCTATTCTTTGAGGATTTATTGCAACGTCTTTTACATCTTCTCCAAAAGTTTGATACGGGGCTGTTGAAACAATGCCTATTATTTTTGAATCATAAGGCTTTGTTGATTTTGAAAGAATTGAGATTGTCGTAGTGGCGAAGTCTTGCGGGACCTCCTCTGATTTTTGGCCATTTTCATCATAATAATCATCAATCTTTCCCGCATACTGAAATTCTATAGTTTGGTCGGAAGAAGATACTATATCAGCAACTTCTACGTTAGATTCTGCCTCGTACCATTCGGCTATGTCCGAGGGGGCGCCGGAACAATCCACTATTGGGTCTGTCGTGCCTACGGCTATTTGTCCTTGTGTGCTATGGCATAAAGCGACTAGGGTTTGCGTGTTCGGTAAAGAAATTCTAAATTCCCCGTTATCAAGCGAGTTAAGATAGACGTTCCCCGCGCTATTTGAAATAATGAGTCCAGTTGAGGCATTTGTAGTACCTGTGCCTTTTATACCCAATCTTTGTGTGGAGTTTGATTGTGTACCGATGCCGACGTTGCCGTTATTATTGATACGCATAGCTTCTGTCAGTGTGCCGGCATTGCGATTGATAAACACGAGCTCTGAAGAAACAGCCCCTGCGGTATGGTTGACGATTCTACTGAGAATACGGGAGGTGACTGTCAGAGCACCATTGGTGTCATTGGTAGAGTATCGTAACTCCGAAAAATTATTATTGGTCGTATTAGTATTCGATAAACGAAATACCGTTCCTCCGCCGTCTGAAGCGTTGGTGTAAGTGTTGGCATCACTTGATGCTATATCGAGAAGCGTTGTTGGACTGGTCGTCCCGATGCCGACGTTGCCGTCGGATGTCGCGAAATAAGCCGAACCGGTTGAGGAAATGACAGTTGTAGAAGCATAAGAAGCAGTCAAACGCGTTCCGTCAAAAGTTAAAGCGGAATTATCAATTAAAAGTCCTGCCGTTGAAGCGTAGGGAATCCTGCCGGAAATCAAAGACGAAATAACCTGATTTGTGGTTGAAGCCGAGCCGGAAACTGTAAGAGCGGTTGTGGAAGCGTATGGAATTGAAAGGCCTCCCAGGGTTCCTGCGGTGATTGACCCCGTGGTTGAGAAGTTAAGGCCGGATGATGTGATATAGGTTGTTCCGCTACCCACTCCAAGAGTCCCCAGTATTGAAAAATTGTTTTCAACCGTTGAAGTTCCCGTGCCTCCGACGTAAAACCTGCCCGCGGTTGAGAAAGATTCGGTCGGGCTTGTCGTCCCGATGCCCACAAAACCGAAAGGAGAAGACGCGGTTGAAATTGTGAATGTGGGAACGATTGAGGTGGAAGTGGCGATTGACCAGGCATTGACCGTGAGATTCGGAATCGTGGAAGTGGCGCGGTTGTTGAATTGCAAGAGTCCCGAATTGAATATGACCGAATCGCCTATGGCATCTCCGAGCGTTGTGTTGTTTTCAACAAGCAGAGTGGAAGCCGTGGTTGAGGAAAGAGTCTGCCCTCCTATAGATGTCAGGGAATTGGCAAATATGTCGCCTTCGGCGTCAACAAAGAATTTGGAGGAGTCCCCCACCGCCGCGGCAATTAGCACCGTGTCGGCTCCGGCTGACGCCGGATTTACCAGAAACGATGACTTGAGTATTGAGG
>Ga0209541_10001947_pt1 | contig 39965 bp, 45 predicted proteins | sample RifCSPlowO2_01_FD_184027 | JGI IMG/M metagenome (GOLD analysis project Ga0209541, IMG submission 184027) | Groundwater microbial communities from Rifle, Colorado - Rifle CSP2_plank lowO2_0.1 (SPAdes) (version 2) | ecosystem: Environmental > Aquatic > Deep subsurface > Groundwater | place...
AAGAGGAAGGTGCGGGCTACGTTAGGTGAGTACGTCCCAAATACCCTGGGCTACACGCGCGCGGCAATGCTGCAATCAAAGGGTCGCAACTCCGAAAGGAGAAGCTAATCTCATAAACTGCAGCTTAGTTCAGATTGAGGATTGCAACTCATCCTCATGACGCTGGAATTCGTAGTAATCGGATTTTATCAGAGTCCGGTGAATAAGTCAATGCCCCTTGCACTCACCGAAATAAATGTGTTTGGCAGCTAAGTGATCTAGTTGGTGACTTCAAGAATTTTTAATTCTTGAGGCACAGAAAATCTTTAGAGATTATTCTATGGAATCCAACAATTATTTTTCAAAACCAAAAAGTGCAGAAAAATAATTTAGTTAAGAGCAGGCGTTTACAGTAATGTAAAAGCTGAAGGGCTCAAGACAAAATTCAGCCTAGTATCTCGTAAGAGATAAATGACAAAGAACGACACCTAGTCGGGTCGGTGGTAGGTGGAAGTTCAAATACAATTGTCAACTTGGATGAATGAAAAAGAACATTTAGTGACCCAAAGAGATCCTATTTACTCTAGAATTAAAACACTAAATTAAATAGGAAGTCAGCTTAGTTCATAGTACCGAAAGGGAAGGGACTAAACCCCAAATGATAAGTACAGACTATATAATTGGCTTGGTCGACGGAGAGGGATCTTTTTACGTAAGAGTAAATAACGATCCTAAAAGAAGGAATAAGATTGAATTAAAATTCAGTGTTAAACTTCGCCATCAAGATAAGGAAATACTAGAAGAATTCAAACAATTTTTTGATTGTGGATATATTTATCTGCAAAAAGATGATCGTCCAAATCATACAGATTGTTATAGGTTCGAAGTCAATAATAAAAAAGATATTATTGATAAGATAATTCCTTTTTTTGAAAAAAACTCTCCAAAAATTCAGAGTCGTAAAAGAGATTTTGAATTATTTAAGACAATAGCAGAATTATCTAAATCTGTGAATTTAGATCTTGAAAAAATTAAGAATCTAAAACAGCAAATGCATTGGGGACTCGCAGTATACGGGAAAACCGTCCGTACTGTGGGAACGTCGAGTAACTCAAACGAGCGAAAAACAATGCCCGTCAAACCAACCGAGTTTTGCATTGACGAGGCCCGTTAGGGACGAATCTTTGTAAGACAAGGTAGGTTAAGTCGTCACAAGGTATCCGTAGGGGAACCTGCGGATGGATCACCTCCTAAAAAATAGAAAACAAAGAATCATGATGACATGATTCACATACCTTTTAACATTTTATTTTTTCATAAAGAGATATTATGAAAAGTTCAAACAAATTAGAAAGGATTAAAAACTATTCGGGCCAAATTTAAATTAAGGGCCCATAGTCTAATGGTAAAACACCTGATTTGCAATCAGGGGCTCCGAGTTCGATTCTCGGTGGGTCCATTCTTTCTAATTTATCATATTCACTCACGTGAAATTCCGTAGAGGAATTAAAAAATCTCGTCGTGATGACGTAAAAAATCAAGTCAGGGTGAGCGATCATCGATCGCTTATCTGGCAGAGAATATTCAATGAAGCAAGCAGGAAGAAAACAAGATTCTCTTCCCAATAGAAATATTGAAGAGATTCAGAAGATGACAGATCAGTTTGTATTACTCAACACTGTTAGAAGGATAGCTTGGTTTGGATTGTGAGGAAGGACGCGGCAAGCTGCGATAAGCTCGGGGTAGGCGCATGCGGCCATTGAACCCGAGATCTCCGAATGCGATTACGTTCTCACTAGAGAATGCCGAGAGGCAAACAGACGCCGGGAATTGAAACATCTTAGTACCGGTAGGAAAAGAAAACAATTGTGATTCCCCTATTAGCAGCGAGCGAAAAGGGATCAGGGCGAACCGAATCTGCTTGCGAAAGCGAGCTAGAGATGTGGTGGAGGCCAGTGGCTAAGTTATCGAGTTAAAGTTTCCTGGAAAGGAATGCCTTAGAGGGTGATAGCCCCGTAAACGAAGATAATATGTTGCTCTCCAACAGAGTAGGGCTCCCTAGATTGGGAGTCTGAATATAGCAGGATTAACTGCTAACCCTAAATATTAATCCAAGTCCGATAGCGAACTAAGTACCGCGAGGGAAAGCTGAAAAGTACCCTTAAAAGGGTGTTAAAAGACTTGAAATCTAACAGTTACACGTGGTTACTGCCCTCCGGGGTTGTAACGTGCGTTTCGAAAAATGAGCCACGGAGTTTATTTAAGCGGCGAGGTTAACATTTGAAGCCGTAGCGAAAGCGAGCCTGAAAGGGCGTCAGTCGCTTGAATAAGACCCGAAGCCGGTCGATCTACTCGTGAGCAGGGCGAAGTTTTCCGAAAGGAGAATGGAGGCCCGAACTAGTGTTATGTGCATGTACTTGGATGACTTGCGAGTAGGGGTGAAAAGCCAATCTAGTCCGGCGATGGCTGGTTCCTGTCGAAATATGCCTCAGTATAGTCTTGTCTAGCTTGGTAAGCGGGGTAAAGTACGGATAAAATTCGCAGAGCCTTCTGGCTACGGAATTTTTTCCAACTCAGAACTTGCTTACTGCTTAAGGCAGGAATGGCGGGCGGTGCGTAAGGTACCGTTCGAAGACCCGAACAAGGGAGACTGGAGTTAAGGTCCCAAAATATATGCTAAGTGTATCAAACTCTGTCGAGAACCTGAGACAGTAGGGATGTAGGCCCAGAAGCAGCCACCATTTAAAGAAAGCGTAACAGCTCACCTATCGAGGTTCTTGGCTGGGAAAATGGACGGGGCTAAGCATATTACCGATACTTCAGAGGCGCTCGAAAGAGCGTTCTGGTAGGCAGGCGTGCTTTCTGCACAGAAGTTTTTCCGAGAGGAAGGATGGAGCAGGAAGCAATGAGAATCGTGGTGCGAGTAAGATCAAATTATCCTGAGAACGGATAACGTCGCAAGAGCACGGTTTCCTTGGCACTATCGTTTAACCAAGGGTTAGTCGGCACCTAAGTCATGTCTTAACTGATAATGGCGAATGGAAATCCGGTTAATATTCCGGAACTAACTTAAATTTGTTTAGTGCACGAAATCGCTTTAGGATATGTAGAAGTCCGAGAGGACTGTTGTATGAGAAATTTATGGATCGTAATGATTAGAAGTAAAAGAATTATACAAGGAAAGCTACGGAATCCAGGAGCCCATGAAAAATTTGTGTATAAAATTTAATTAGCCGTACCAAGAACCGACACTGGTACTCTGGTTTAGAAAACTAAGACGTGAAAGGACAAACTGGTTAAGGGAATTCGGCACATTAGCCCCTTAGCTTCGGTAGAAGGGGTGTCTATAGTTGTTTTTGAATTATCAGAAGCAATTGTAGATCGCAGTGACAAGGACCGCCCGACTGTTTATCAAAAACGTAGCCGATTGCAAATCTGAAAAGACGAGTATAATCGGTGAGACCTGCCCAGTAGTGGTGTTTCAAACTCCCGTTCAAGGGAACTAAGACCCACCAAACGGCGGAGGTAACTATGACCTTCTTAAGGTGAAAATAAAAGCTGCCTTACGGTTTTCTCGTCGATAAAATGAGAAAAACGCTTCAAAGATCATAGTTAAGATAAACAAGGGAAAATAAAAACCATAAGAAGAAAATTTAGCTATATGCTGGAACATCCGAGAATATCTTAGTACTTTAGAAATAAAGTGAAAATCTAAGATTGCGGACAATCAGCAGGAAAGACTAGAATAGAAAGATTTATAATAATATAGAAGCGAGAAAAATGAATGAAAGAAAAACCAGTAGATAAACTAGTAAAATCTTTTATTCATGGAGAAGGTAGTCGTTTAGAAGCGTTAAGAGAGTATATTCATCCAGTATTAGCAACTGCATGGATACCAGGATATACGCTTAACAGAGCTAATAGAGCTATCGGATCATCCAGAACAAACAATACATTAGAAACTTTTGCTAATGAAGCAATGAAAATTTTAATTTGGAGTTATCCAGTTAATAATCTATATAATTTAATTTTTTGAGATTCTAGAATCCTCAGAGACTTTACGCTAGAAATAATTAGTAAAATAATTATTAAGATAAAGTCCGACCTTCATAGCGATATGAAGAATTGAATTTAATTAAAAATTCAGATTAACATACAAGAGCGTAATGCCTTGTCGTCTGAATGGCGACGTGCATGAATGGTTTAACGAGGTGGTCGCTGTCCCTAACCAGAACCTTCTGAATCCACACTGATGGTGAAAATGCCATCGACACCTAGTGGGAAGCGGAGACCTTGTGGACCTTTACTGCAACTTGTTGTTGTAGCTTTAAGAGGAATGCATAGCATAAGTAGGAGCGTCGATGCTGTTTTTCAGGAAACAGTGGAGCACCAATGTAATACTACTCATTCGTCTTGAAGTTGCTCACCTGAGAGGGGACACCAACAGGCGGGCAGTTTGGCTGGGGCGGCACCCTGCAGAAAAGATATCTGTAGGGCCTAATGGTAAACTTATTCAGGTTGGAAATCTGAAGGCAAGTGCGAAGGCAAAAGTTTACCTGACTGTGTTTCTCACAGCACAGAACGCAGAGATGAAAGTCTGGCTTAGCGACCCCACGTAGCTTTTTAATAGGGCTCGTGTGTGACAGAAAAGGTACCCCAAGGATAACAGGCTTGTCGCTCCCGATAGCTCATATTGACGGAGCGGTTTGGTACATCGCTGTCGGCTCTTCCTATCCTGGCACTGCACAAGGCGCCAAGGGTGTCGGAGTTCACGCATTAAAAGGGATCGTTAGCTGGGTTAAGAACGTCGACATGACCCAGACTAAGTATCAAACCAAAAATTAGCAAGCAAATAAATAAATAATTAAACGCGGCGTTGCGTGCGAGTAATTGCACGAAAAATAAAATCAGCTCATATCGGTGAAACCTTAATAAGAGATTTACTGTCAATATTATGGTAATACCGAGGGAAGATGTAGTTAATAACTATTATCCCCGTAGAGACTTAGAACATAAGTTCTGGACTTATTTTAACAAATAGGTAACACGCTGATCCCCTATTCTAGTAGTTTTTGAAACTCCTAGAAAACTTTTTTCTAAAAGGTATTGTAGGGTGAAGGTATAGTCCACACAATGAAAATAAATAATCATTGATAAAGTACGCGAGACAGTTTGTATGATATCTACTAGGTGTGTTGTTGTCTGAATGGAACGAGTGTTTAGTACGAGAGGAACGGCATTCGGATGCCTCTGGTTTAGCAGTTGTTACGAGCAGGCTGCGCAGCTACGCATTAAGGGATAAGTGCTGAAAGCATCTAAGCACGAAGCCCCCCGTAAAACGAGACAACTAAGGCCGTCATAGAAGATGACGTTGATAGAGTTGATGTGTAAGATCCGAGAACCCGAGGATTTAAGCATGCAACTACTAATAGCCTCATTTACAAATTAATCTGTGTCTTATAACTTCCTGCTTGCTTTTTGATAATTCTGTTTCTAAAATTATTAAAAATTAATGAGAAAAGAAAGGTAAAAATTAAATTTATTGACGAGAATTAATAATAAAATCCATGGAAATATTTAAATAATACATTTTTCAGCTACTTTCATGTTAGACAAAAATAATTGTAAATATTTAGGAGAGGTAAAAGGTTTAGAAATTTACGATATAATTAAGACCAGAGTAGGTATATCAACTAGACCAGTAAATAATGAGCAATGGTATGAAATATTCTATCAAGTTTTACGGCCAACAAAAGATTATAAAAATATAGAATCAATAGGAGAGGGAGTTGTAATAGTAACAGAAGGCGAAAACTTGCTTGAAAAAATCCTTTCCAATATTTCAGAAAAAAAAGGGAAAGTCGCAGCTTAGTTATAGATCAAAATTTCTTAATCAAAACATTTAAAAATCATCTTTATTCCTTATTTATGTGAGTCGGATAGCTGATCACGGGATAGTGCTATTAAATTAGCAAAATCTGAAAAATGAGATTTCTATTCCTCTGTAAAACTTATCAGTTTTCAGGACTTCGAGAATAGTAATATTCTCGAAGTGAGGAAGGTCCGGACATCTCTTCGATAAAACGAAGAACAAAGTGATCTTTTGAAAAGAAGATCGTCGTGAGGCGAAGCTCCGCAACAGAAACGACACAGCTCTCTTTGAGCAATGAATCGTGAGAGAAGCAAAGAGAAGAGAGATATGATGAAACGTCGAACTTGATAAAGTTCGAGGTTCTGGGGAATTTATTCTTCAGAACGGGCGACTTCACTGATGCAAGAGCCCAAGCCGCTCGCATAGACAGATGTCAGCATGAATCGTCTGCATTAATTTGCAGGATTCAACAGAATCTGGCCTATTTCCGAAGATGCGTAAGCATCTGCGGCTTCGCGGACGAAAGTCTGCGTCGCCGACTCACACTTTTTATTATATACCCGATTACAATAATAGTTTTAAACTAATTTTATTAAGAACAATCATGGTCAAATATTATCTAAGGATTTGCGATGAGAAAGGTAGGCCTGAACAATGGTCAGAAAATGTGCGCGGAGCCCAAGTTCTTCCAAGAATTGGAGAATCTTATCCACTTAATAGAAAAGGATCAGAAGCAGGAGTTAATTATAAAGTAAAAGATGTAATTCACGATAATTATATACCTCAAGAGAAACAGAGAAAAGGGAAAAACCTAATAGTTGTAATGAAAGAGCCAATAGTTGTTTTGCAAAGAGTAAGCGAATAAATCTATTTTAATATCCTAAATATTCTCCAAGACATTGATCATAAGCATCATTACCTTCAAATAGATTTGTTATTCTGCATAACGCCTTTATGGTTAATCCTCGGAATGCTCCAATATTTCTAATTGCATCATTTATCTCAACACATTCTCCTCCAGAACATAAATTAGAATCACATTCGTAATTATTCTGACATTTTGCCCGCCTGTTAAATTGCTTCCGTCATTGCTATAAACTAAGCTATTGGCAGAAGAACCTCCTCCACCTCCAGAGCCTCCTCCAGAAGAGGTTGTAGTTTCAGTTGTTGCCCTTCCAGTAATTTGTCCCCAAAAATCACCGAGAGAAAATGCAGAAACCAAAGAAATTGACACAATAAAAACTAAGAGTAGACTAAAAAACAAGACAAACCCTCTTTTCATGTTAATATAATAAACAAATATTCAACTTATAAACTTTTGCTAGAAAATAATTAACCCCTGAAATGAAATTTGTAACATATGTAAAAATTCTAACATTACCACTTCTAAAAACATTTAAAAGTCATTTAAATCTAAGTTTTATCATGGGAATGTAGCTCAATGGGAGAGCACACGATTGAAGCTCGTGCCGTGGGGGTTCGATTCCCCCCTTTCCCATTTTATGAAAAAGAGATTTTACAATTTTAAAAAGAGAAGGACAGTTACAATAATATCCCTAGTGATAGTTGTACTCCTAGTTTTATACATCGTAGCAGTTATTTATTCAACTGGATTTTTTCAATCTTCAAAGATAGACGAAAGAGACTTGTCTTATTGGCAGTATGAAAACGGATTCATAAAAAACACCGACGAATACGCGCAAGTTGGAGAGACAAAAACGTGTTGGTTCTTAATACATAGTTATACTGCAACGCCACTGGAAATGAAAGAATTGTCAAGCACTATAAATTCAGAGTTTGGAGATTTTGTCTATGGGCTTAAATTATCAGGGCATGGCGAAGTTCCAAGTAAATTGGAAGACAAGAATTTATCTATATGGTATGATGAAGTAGAAAAGAAATATCTTCTTTTCGATTTTTGTGACAATATTAATTTTGTTGCCTCCTCCTTAGCCTCCTCCTTAGCATTAAAATTTGCAGAAGAGCACGAAGTAAAAAATATTTATTTAATTAATCCATTTTTAGAGAAGCCATATAAATTTTATAAAATATTACCTTACAAAACAAGAGTAGAATTATTCTCGGACATATTTAATTATAAAAAGAAAAAAGAGCTTGGAAAAATAAATTCAATTGAAGGACAAAACAATCACGTTTCTTACTGGAATATGCCTTATTCTCCGATAAAGAACTCGTTATCCTTCATTAATGAAGTAGAATCTAACTTGAGTAAGATTCAAAATCCTATTTTTATAGCTTATTCGGAAAACGACGAAGTTGCAGGAAGTTATAGCGCAGATTTAGTATATGATTCAGTTTCTTCAAAAACAAAATTAAAGAACAATTATAAAAATTCAAATCACATCCTATTACTAGATTATGATAAGAAATATCTTATAAAAGGCATAATAAATTTTGAGAAATCAAATAGATGACCAAAAAAACAAAACTCACAAAAAAGAAGGTAATTCTTTCTATTATATACATAGTTCTAACAGTTTATTTTCTAGTCTTCTTTTATAGCTTAACAAAACCTCTTCCAGAAGGAATTAGTCTAGAAGGAGGCGCAAGATACGTTTCAGAAGACGAAATAGATTTTCTTTACGATTTAAATTACTTGCATCAAAATGGATCAAATGTCATAGAACAAGAAATTTTCAAAAACGTCTTTTTTTTAGTGGATAACGCAGAAAATTTCATTATAATTGACATGTTCTTGTTTAATGCGGATTATACCAATAAAGAAAGATTTATTCCTCTTACAACAACATTAAAGGATAAACTTATAGCTAAAAAGAAATCAAACCCAAATTTACAAATTTATTTCATAACCGATGAAATAAATAATTTTTATGGTTCTTACACTTCAGAAGAGATAAAAGAACTAAAAGAAAACAACATCAATGTAATAATTACCGATCTCACCAAGCTAAGAGATTCAAATCCTGCATACTCTTCATTTTGGAGAATTTTTCTTCAGCCTTTTGGAACATCTGGAGATGGATGGATAACTCATCCACTAGGAAATAAAAATCATAATGTTACTCTAAGATCTTATCTAAAATTAATTAATACAAAGGCAAATCATAGAAAAGTAATTGTTGCAGATTTTAATTCAAGTATTTATTCCCTAGTTACCTCAGCAAATCCACATGAAGCTTCAAGTTTACACTCCAATGTAGCTCTTCTAATAAAAGATGGAATTCATAAAGACATAATTGAAGCAGAAAAATCAGTTGCAAAATTTTCTTCTTCAGAAATAAAAATAAATAATTCTTTAATTCCAGAAATAAGCGAAAATAAAGACATACAAATTCAATTTTTGACAGAACAAAAAATACGTTCCAATCTTCTTAAAGACATTGATTCCAGCACTTCAGGAGAAACAATTGACTTAGCAATGTTTTATCTTTCAGACAGAAAAATAATCAAATCTTTATTAAACGCACAAGAAAGAGGAGTAAATGTAAATATTATTCTTGATTCTAATAAAGACGCCTTTGCCAGAGAAAAGAATGGTATACCAAATAGGCAAGTAGCTTATGAATTATTCAAAAAGTCAGATGGAAAAATAAACATAAGGTGGTACAATACTCGAGGAGAACAATTCCATACAAAAATGATAATAATAAAGAAAAAAGATAGAACAATAGTTTATCTAGGCTCGGCAAACTTTACAAAGAGAAATCTTGGTGATTTAAATCTTGAAGCAGACGTTAAACTCTCCTCCCCAAATAACAAGTCAATAATTATTGAAATAGATTCTTATTTCAACAGACTTTGGAATAATGTTAATGGCTCTTACACTCTAGATTTTGAGAGTTACAAAGACTCTTCAAAAACAAAATACCTCCTTTATAGATTCCAAGAGTTTTCTGGATTTAGTAGCTTCTGATTTGTAAAAGTTTATAAAACCATTTACCTTCTTTCTTAAATGAAAAAAGAGGGTACTTCTAGTGATAACAAATATGGCTTTGCTTCATTTATTCTAGGATTGTTCACCGTAATTTTCTTTTTCACAGTCATTCCTCCTTTAATAATGGGAATTACAGGAACTGTTTTCAGTTTAATTCAAATAAAAAAGAAAAACAATAAATGGGCGCTAGCAGGATTAATACTCTCGATAATAGGGATAATCCTTGCAGTTATACTTCTAATATTTTTTGTGAAAATGATCTCAACAACTTCCTTAATAATAGAATGCAGTCAGAATCCTTCTTCAGAAGCATGCAGTAAATTACAAGAAATCTCACCAGAGTTTCAGCAATACGTAACATGCTTCCAAAATCCTCAAGCCCCAGGATGCACGGAATTATTAAACTCAAACCCCTACTAACATAAACATGAACCAAAACAAAAAAGCAGCCATAGAACTTTCAATAGGTACAGTCGTTATAATAGTATTGGCCATGTCAATGCTTATTCTTGGCTTAGTTTTAATAAGAAATATTTTTACAGGTGCAACAGACAGTGTTAATATTTTGGATGACAAAGTTCAATCAGCAATCGTCTCCTTATTTGCAGAAGAAGGTACAGATGTTGCAGTTTTACTTGGTCCAGACAGAACAGCAAAGATAAAACCAGGGTCTGATGATGTTACAGTTGGAGTTGGATCTAGAACTCCCGATGGATCAGAAGCGGACAGAAAGAGATTACAATACAAAGCAACTCTCGAGAATCCAACAGGGAACAATTGCGTAAGTCCTAAATTTCTTGGAGATAGAGGTGCAAGAGCATTATTCAAGACTCCTTTAGATCAATGGATTTCATTCGATGAATTTTCTGGAGCAAATGTATTTGCTTCGATTGAAATAACAGTAAAAAAAGGAACAGCAACATGCTCTCAAAAGATATTTATTGATGTAAGAGATACAGAAAATAACAATGACGAATTTGCAGGCACATTCTTTAGATTAGAAATTCTTAAAGAAGGACTATTCTAACAAGATCTTACATTTTATATAGCCCCGATTTTTTGTTTAATTATGAAAATAGCCATTGACATTGATGATACTTTATCAAACACTGCAGATCCGTTATTTTCGTTCTACAGTCTAAAATTAGGAAAGAAATTCAAAAGAGAAGATCACATACAATATGAATTGCACAAAACTCTAAATTGTACTCGCGAAGAGTCGAGAAAAATTCTAAATGAATTTCATCAAAATGGACAGCTTGGAGAAGTATTACCTTTAGATTATTCGATAGAAGCGGTTAATGAATTAAAAAAGAAGCATGAATTATTTATAATAACTTCTCGACCTTTACAATTTAAACAAACAACATTTGATTGGATTAAAAAACATTTACCAATAAAAGAATCAAATATAATTTTTGCAGAGGATATTTACAAAGAAGGCAATAGAAAATCAAAAGCAAACATATGCAAAGAACTGGGCATAAATATTATGATTGAAGACGCGGCACATCATGCCATAGATTGTGCAAAAACTGGCATAAAAGTTATCCTTTTTGACAATCCCTGGAATGAGAAACTAAAGCACAAAGACCTTACAAGAGTTAAATCCTGGAAAGAAGCTATGAAATCCATAGAAAAAACTGGAAAAGGCTCAACAAAAAGAAGTAGCAAGACTTAAAAACCCAGAATTTTTACCATTTTCATGTTATTACAAGATTACAATAAATACAAGTGGTTTTTAACTAGTTCAGGAATATTAGTTGTTGCTGGTAAATCTGCTGTTCAAAATGATGAACTTTTGAAAAGAATAAAATCAATGAATAGAGAGTTTATAGTAATGCATACAAATTCTCCAGGGAGCCCATTCTCAATCATTCTAGAAGATCCTGGTAAAGTAACAAAAGAAGATATGCAAGAATGCGCAATATTTACCGCTTCATTTTCAAGAGCTTGGAGACTAAAAAAGAAAGGAGCCATTATTGATCTTTTCAAAGTTTCGCAATTATCTAAACCTATAAAACTTAAAGTAGGTACATGGATTGTAAAAGGAAAAGTGGAAAGAAAAGAATTTCCATTAGGATTAGTTTTAACAGTGCAGGAAAAGAAATTGAGAGCAGTCCCAGAAAAGACTGTTAAATTAAAGAGGAATGTTTTACTTAACGTATTTCCAGGAGAAAAAGATAAAACAAAAATGACCGAAGAAATAAGTAAGAAACTTAATAATAAATTTTCAAGAGAGGAGATTTTAGCCGCCTTACCAGCAGGCGGGGTATCTTTCAAATAGATGGCCGTTGATCATCAAGCGCAATTTCAATTAGGAAAAAATGGTCTTACTGAAGGAGTTATAGAATCACTAAAACTTTATTTTAAATATCATAAACAAGTTAGAATTTCTGTTTTAAAATCTGCGACAAGAGATAGAACAGAACTTAAAGAGCTTGCCGAAAAGATAAAAACAGAAATAGGAATAAGATCTTCCTACAAGATCTTAGGTTATACGATCATTCTAAGAAAATTGTAATCAAAACTCATATAAACATTTATAAACGCTCAAAATTAGTGTTGTATATGAGTTTAACAGCCAAATTGGCTGTTCTAGTGCTGCAAAGCACGACTCGAATATTTAATAATGGTAGAAGTAAGAAGCATAGATCCTAAGAAATATAATATTACTTTAGCACAAGCCCTAAAAGAACTTGATGAATTCGAAAAACCGGTTTGGGTAGATTTTGTAAAAACTTCTGCAGGTAAACAAAGGCCAAACATAGATCCTGACTTTTGGTATAAAAGAGCAGCTTCTATATTAAGACAAATATATATTAAAAAAATTCTTGGAGTTAACAAACTCAGATCTCGCTACGGGGGAAGAAAAAAAAGAGGAATGAAGCCGGAGCACTTCGTAAAAGCTGGAGGAAAAATAATAAGAAAAATATTGCAGCAAGCAGAACTGGCAGGTTTACTTGAAAAATCAAAGACAAAGAAGGCAGGAAGACAGTTAACTTCAAAAGGAAAACAGTTCTTGGAGGACTTGGCAAAATGACGCTGATACTAGGAAGATATAAGGATGAAGAGTTAGTTGTAGCGGATATGGCTAATAAACAAGGCGTTGGAAGAATTTTTGTAGTAGATATAAAAGGAGATAAAGTAAGACTAGGATTTGATGTACCCGATACATATACAATACTCAGAAAAGAATTAGTGAACTCCAATGATCTTTACAACGCTTTAAGAGAAGGAAGACCGCTAAATCTGGAAATGATGGGATATTTAGAAAGATTTAACAAGCATCAATCTGCGGGGATAAAATGACAACGCATTATCAAAAGAAAGTAAAATTAGCAAGACAAACTAAAAAGATAAAATGGGCTCCATTTTGGGCAGTTGTAAAGAAGTTTGGTCCAGGTAAAAGAGTTCATCCTTCAGCAATCACTGCTCAAAAAAGACATTGGAGAAGAACTAAATTGAAATTAAAACCAAGAACAATGGGAAAGAGACATCTAGGATAAAATGGCTGATCAAAAGACTAATGTGCTTGAAAGAGAATATGTTATTCCGCTTAGAAAGGAATTTCTTAAAGTTCCACAGTATAGGAGAGCTGGAAGAGCAATAAAAACAATAAAAGCATTCATTGCAAAACATATGAAAGTCCAAGATAGAGACGTAAGCAAAGTAAAATTGGATATGTACCTTAATAATGAAATGTGGTTTAGGGGAAGAAGAAAACCACTTTCAAAGGTAAAAGTAAAAGCAAGAAAGGAAGGAGATATAGTAAAAGTTGAACTTGCAGAAATGCCTAAAGAATTAAGATTCCTTAAACTTAAACATGCAAAGCGGCATAAGAGAGGAGAAAAGAAAGAAGCGCCTAAGACTGAAGAAAAACCAGTCGAAGAAGCAAAGACAGAAGAAGAAAAGAAAGTCGAGCAGGAGAAAGAAAAATCAGTAGCAGAACAAAATGTAAAAATAGCAGAACAGCAAGTCAAAGTGCAGAAACACTTAAGCAAAGTCAAATCAGAAAGTCATCATAGAATGGCTTTGAAGAAATAATTCTTTTAGTTTAACATCTCGCGGGGGCGTTAATCCTTAGGACGTCAAGAATTTACTAATTCTTGAACACACTCAAGAACCCGATGTTCTTGATGTTAAGATACCAACATAAACAGAATAATTAGCGAGGTTTATGGTTCAACGTTCACTCGGAGAGTATTACTAAAAAGTTGAATTCTCCAACGGAGCATTAAACCTGCATAAAATAAGAAGGCTTATATACTATGGTAAATTAAATTACCATATGGTAGAAACAATTAACAATATTAAATTAGGAATAATCAACTTGTTTAGGAGTAGCTATTTTAATCAATTCCATATAAGAGAGATGGCTAAACTTATAGGAAAAAGTCATGTTAGTTTACTCCCCCACTTAAAGAGTTTTGAGAAGGATAAGATACTTACATCAAAAGAAGTAGGAAAGAGCAGAGTTTATTCGCTTAACTTAGAAAACAATCAAGTAAGAGAATTTTTATCTTTAAGTGAGAAGAAAGAAACATTAAATTTATTGAATAAAGAATTTTTAATTAAAAAACTATATGATGAATTTCTCAACTTAAATTTAAATGGTTGTTCAGTTTTATTTGGTAGTTATGCTTCTTCAACACACAATAAAGAAAGTGATATTGACTTGTTATATATTGGAGAACTAAAAGAAAGTGAAAAGAAGAGAATTAAACAATTTGGCAAAACCTATAATAGAGAAATACACTTAACTTCTATGAATTTAAAAAAATTTAAAGAACAACTATCTAAGCAAGGAGCACTAATCAAAGAAATTGTGAGGAACCACATAATTTTATATAATCACGATATTTTTATCAATGAAGTGTGGAGACATTACTATGAAAGAAAAGAAAGATGATTATTCGTTTTGTTTCAAAAAAGCTGGTGGCTTAAAACTTGTTAATCCTAATGAAAGGCTTGTAGAGGTTTATAAGAAAAAATCAAGGTCGGCATTAAACATGCTTGAGTCAGCTAAAGAAAAACAGGAGAACGAATGGATTTTAGATACTTCTTATTATGCAAAATACTTTATTGTTTATGCTTTGTTTACGAAAGTAGGAATAAAGTCAGAAATACATGATTGCACTATCTTTGCTTTAAAATCCCTATTTGTAGAAGAAGACATAATTGATAATAATATTTATGAAGAACTCGAAAAGTCCAAGAATTTAAGAGTTGGAGCTCTTTATTATGACAAAGATTTTGGCAGGGAGGAAATATTAAAGAGAGCTAAAACTGCTCCAGAATTTTGCTTAAAAGTAGAATCAATTTTAGATAAGATTACAAACGAAAATGTGGAGAAGGTAAGAAAGAAGTTTAATGTTTTAAAAAGTGATTTATTGAGATAAAAATATAAAGATCAGATTTATTGATTTTTTATGGCTAAAGAAGATTTAACAATATTATTAATTGGAAGTGGAGCTAGAGAGCATACTATTTCTTGTGCATATGAGAAAAGTCCAAATGTTAAAAGAATAATTATTGCACCAGGAAATGACTTTATAGGTTATAAAAGACAAAAAGAAGTTGTCATGGATAAAAACTGTTCTTTAAAAAATCCCACCTCATTATTAGAAATCGCAAGAAAATATCAACCAGATTTAGTTGATGTAGCACAAGATGACGCATTGGCAAATGGAACAGTCGATACTCTAGAAAAGGAGGGTTTTGTTGTTTTTGGTCCAAGAAAAGAGGCAGCAAGAATTGAATGGGATAAAAGATGGTCAAGAGAATTTATGCAAAGACATGAAATACCACATCCATGTTTTAGATATTTTGAAAATGAAACTGACGCAGAACAATATGCAAAAGAACAATATTTAATTGATTCTAGTAAAATAGTATATATTAAAGCTGGAGGGTTGTGTTCTGGTAAAGGGGCATTAAAATCAACCAGCTTAGATGAAGTAGTTAAAAATATTGGAAGAATGAAAGATTTTCCAAATGGTGCAGGAAGGATATTCTTAGTTGAAGAAGGATTAGAGGGGGAAGAATTTTCTTATTATGCTATAAGTGATGGTCAAACATACAAACTATTCAAATCTGCTCAAGATAACAAAACTGTTTTTAATTTTGATGAAGGAGACCAAACAGGGGGGATGGGTGTTGTTTCTCCTTCTATGGTGACCGAACCAATAAGAAAAGAAATAGAGCAACAGCAAATTTCTAGAGCAATTAAAGGCATGGCTTTAGAACAAAATCCTTACAGGGGCATTCTTTATCTTGGGGGTATTGTTGTAAATGGAAAACCAATGAACATAGAATATAATGCAAGATGGGGAGACCCTGAATGTCAAGTAGTATTGCCTTCTGTTGAAACTGATTATTTGGAAATTGTAAAAGCTTGTTTAGAAGGTAGATTAGGAGATTTAGATATAAAACAAGATAATAAAACAAGAATTTGTGTTGTTGGAGCGTCTAAAGGATACCCTAATGATTATTCACAAGTAAAAGGAAAAAGAATTTTTGGTATAGATGAAGTCATGGAGATGGAAGGAATAAATATTTTTGGAGCAGGAATAAATGTAACTGACGGAAAGTTATATGCAAATGGAGGTCGATTATTTAGTGTTGTAGCCGAAGGAAGAGATATTTTAGAAGCAAGACAAAGAGCTTATTCTGCTATTGCTGGAATTAGTATAGAAGGAAATAATTTGCATTATAGAACAGATATTGGATGGAGAGATATTGAAAGAGCGAGGAAAACGCTGGAGAGTTAATCCTTAGGACGTCAAGAATTTACTAATCCTTGAGCGCACTCAAGAACATCAGTTCTTGATGTTAAGTAATCGTGGGAGCGTTAAACCTAAATATCTCTTACAATTAAAACAACTATGAAAATAAGACAAGAAATAAAGTCTCTTGCAAATCCGGAAAAAGCAAAAGTATTACAAGGATTCTTTAAAACAGGGAAAGGAGAGTATGGAGAAGGAGATGTTTTTTTAGGAATAACAGTTCCAGAATCAAGAAAATTAGCTATAAAATATTCCAACATTCCATTAAATGAGATTCAATCTCTTTTAGATTCAAAAATTCACGAAGAAAGGCTCATAGCTTTAGAAATTCTAACACACAATTACGAAAAATTGACTTCTGAAAAATCAAAGGAAAAAATCGTTAAGTTTTATTTAAGTAATACTCATTTTATCAACAATTGGGACCTCGTTGATACTTCTGCCTCTTACATTCTAGGAAATTTCTTGTTAGACAAAGATAAATCTATTTTATACAAACTTTCAGGGTCAGAAAATATATGGGAGAAAAGAATTGCAATTATAGCAACCTATGCATTTATAAAAAAATTTCAATTCCAAGATACCCTAAATATTGCTGAAATTCTCCTTCAAGACAAGCACGATTTAATTCAAAAAGCAGTCGGATGGATGCTAAGAGAAATGGGTAAAAAAGATCAGAAAATTTTAGAAGATTTTCTAAAAAAACATTATAAAATAATGCCAAGAACAATGCTTCGTTATGCTATAGAAAAATTCCCAGAAAAACAAAGAAAGAGGTATTTAAGTGGAAATATATAATAAATAATTCAATTACATCTGTAATAAATATTTGTTACATATGTAACAAAGATATAAATACCAATTACACCCGTAATGTGTAATCTTTACAGATAAATAATGAAAGTAGAAGAACACGAAAAAGCATATGAAGAGCACAAGAAAAACATAGATAGGGCCATAGAAGAAGGCATAGAAAATAATCAAAGAAATATTGGATATAATATTTCTCAAGGATCTGCAGAACTTTTTGCTATATTTCTACACAAGTTGCACAAGATTCAGGGTTCCGGCGATCAAATAGATCATAGAATATTCAAAAGCGATAGTCTTATAAAAAAGAAAATTCCATTTGATTTTCCTTCAAAAAAAGAAATTTTAGATTTAATGAGAGAAATTGAGGAGGAAAGAAACGCTCTTTGTTATGGCTCAAGAAAACCAAAAGAAAGAATAGAAAAAGCAATAAAAAGCTTTAACGCATTAAGAGAGGTAATAAATAAAAAATTAAGTAAGGAGGAGAAGGACAAAAATGGTAAGTCAAAATGAACTGATAGCCTATGCAATGAACTTCGCTTCATATCTCATATCAAAATTAGATTCAATCGATAGAATCATTTTACATGGAAGCGTAGCTAGAGGAGATTTTGATGAAGACTCAGACATAGATATTTTTATAGATGCCAATAATAAATTTGAGGAAAGAATAAATAAAATAATAAAAAATTATTATAATACCATAAATTATAAAGAATTTGAATTGAAGGGAATAAAAAATGAAATCTCAACAATTATTGGAAAATTAGATAATCAAGAGTGGAAGAGTCTTAAGAGAGCAATTGTTAATACGGGCGTAATTCTATACGGAAAGTACAAAGCAGAGGTAGAAAAAATCCATCAATATGTTTTAATATCTTTTGAAAATATTAAACCTGAAAAAAAAAGAGTCTCTACATTTAGAAAATTATTCGGTTTTAAAATCGGTAATAAGAGTTATGCAGGAATGACGGAAGAAATAAATGGAAAAAGAATAGGAAAAGGAAGTTTAATGGTTCCTATTGAAAAGGCAAATATTATTATCAAATACTTAAAAGAAAAAAAAGTCGCCTTTGTAATTTACGATATTTGGACAGATTCAAAAGTTTAATATCCAGAATATCAAAGTAATTCATTCTTTTCAATTATTTCAGTATAACATTTCCTACATAAATGAAATTTTCTTGTATTATTGTCTTCATCAGGAGGGCTAAATAGTAATGCTCCAAAATCCTCGAGTTCCTTCTTGCATTTATCACAAACAGGTTCAATAGCCATAACACTTATAAGATATTCAATTATATAACTATTATGGATGATCAAAAATCAATTCAGGATCTATTAAATTTCTCGATAATTAATTTAGATAAACCCTCCGGTCCAACAAGTTTCTCAGTTTCAGGTCACGTAAGAAAAATACTTGGAGTAACTAAAACAGCTCATTTTGGAACACTAGATCCACAAGTTTCTGGTGTTCTTCCGCTAGCTTTGGGAAGAGCATGTAGACTTAATGATTTTTTAATGCATAAAAACAAAACCTATGTAGGTATAATGAGGCTTCATGCAGATATCTCAAAAGAAAAATTAGAATCAGAAATGAATAATTTTTTTGGAAAAATAACTCAAATGCCTCCAGTAAGGTCAAGAGTAAAAAGAGCATTTAGAGATCGTACAGTTTTCAAATTTGAACTCATAGAAAAAGAAGACAAAGACGCATTGTTCATTGCAGAAGTAGAAGCAGGCACATACATTAGAACATTGATAAATGATTTAGGAAAAAATATAGGCGGGGCACATATGCTTGAATTAAGAAGAACAAAAGCAGCTATTTTTTCAGAAGAAGATAAGAACTTTGTTAATTTATATGACCTAGAAAAAGCGGTGGATGAACTAAAAGAAGGAAACGAGGAAGCATTAAGAAAAATTCTCATTCCAGCAGAAGAAACAATAAAAAAAGTAATGCCGACACTAGAAATAGAGGAAGAAAAAGTTAGTCAAATTTACAAGGGAAAGCCATTAATGAAACTAGATAAAATAGACCTAAATAAAATACATGAAGAGGTTTTTGCCTTGTTTTGTAAGGAAAAATTTATAGCCATAATGAAGAAGGCAGATCAAGGAGATATTATAGCAAAGCCTCTTTTTGTGTATAATTAATATTTTATAGGATAAAATAACCACTAAAAACATTTTTAACTGTTAAATTGTTATTTCTTTAATGAGAGAATTTGTATACTATTCAAAAACAGCCCCAACCTCTGGAAGTTTCATCGGAGAAGATTTAATGAAAGCAGGAAGGTTAGATATAGCAATACATACAATAATTGCCGCTTTCTTTCTATCCCACAGTTTTAGAAATGATGTAAAACTTCACTTAGTTTTTGAAGGTCCTCCAACTCCTCCAAGACATTTAGAATTAAAACCAGTCACAGAAGGCGAAACAAACGTAGATAAAATATATCTTAATAAGAAGAACATTTCAGATATAATAAAAAAAATGTTATATAAATACAAAGAAGGAGAAAAAAAAGAAATCTTTCCAGGATACTTCATTGAAAGAAAAAGTTTCCTCCAAGTAATAAAAGATCTCGAAAAAGAAGGAAAAGAAATATATCTTTTAGATAAAGATGGAGAAGACATAAGATCAATAACGTTTTCAGACAATCCAGTTTTTGTTTTAGGAGATCATCAAGGCATTCCAAACTTAAAAAAAGAGTTTAAAAGAATAAAGCACAAGTTAGTTTCAATCGGAAAAAAGACCTATTTTGCATCACAAACTGTTGCTATAGTAAATAATGAAGTAGACAGGCAGGAAGAAAGTCAATAGTTTATCCGGATAATTGTCATTTCTCACAATAATAATAGTTAAAAAGCCAAAGCTTTTAGGATTCCAATGGTAAAAGGAGTGTCAATCAAGTTTCAATCTTACGCAGAAACTATTCCGAGGCTTTTAGATTTAATAAATCTAAAAAGAGAGTTAAAAAAATACGATAAAATTGTTCTTAAGCCCTCATTATTCTTCTCAGAAAATCCAGAACTAGAGTCAAAGAGCACAAAGAAGGAATTTGTTGAAGTAATACTAAAATACTGTCTGCAAAATAAGAATCCAGTTTCAGAAGTCTTCATAGTAGAAGGTGCAGACGGAGTAGAAACAACAGAATTATTTGATAAATATGGATACAAAGAACTTGCAGAAAAATACTCTGTAGGTCTAATAGATTTAAACAATGCAGAAACAGAAGAAATAACAAAAGACGACTTTCTTAGATTTGACTCAATCCATTATCCAAAAATTCTCAAAGACAGTTTTGTAATTTCAATTCCAAAGCTTTCACACGATTCAGAAATGGAAGTAATAGGATCTCTGTCAAATATGATTGGAGCATTCCCTTCATCATATTATCAAGGATTCTTCTCAAGAAGAAAGAATAAAATAAGAAAATGGCCTATAAAGTATTCTATTCATGACATTTCAAAGTGTAAGATCCCAGAACTAACAATAATAGATGCCTCAGAGTTTGGTTCAATACTTGCAGGCCAACCTTTAGAAATGGATAAACAAGCAGTCAAGATTCTTGGTTTAGATTGGAGAAATGTTTCGCACATAAAACTAATTGACGAGACAATTCCAGTTGAAAAAATAGAACAAGCTAAATAGAAAAATATATTAATTAGGCCTATTTATACTAAAAATGAAAAAATCACTAAAATTAACTTTAACTGGAACAGTCCACAGTCTTTTCTTTAGGCAATTTGTAAAAGAAAATGCAGATAAAAATGATGTAAGAGGATTTGTAAGAAATTTAGAAGATGGAAGAATAGAAATCTTCCTGGAGGGAGATCAAGATTCTGTAGATTCTGTTGCTGCAATCTGTAAAAGAGGCCCCCAACATGCTCAGATAAGGTCAAGCGAAGAAAAAATAGAATACTTTCAAGATTTTAGAGAATTTGAAATTCTAGGAATTTAATTAAAGTTAAGTATTTAAAGTTAAAATTTATACTTCTTAAATGGGACGTGAAGATCAAATTATATCAGAAAGGTTAAGAAAACTTAAAGAGCTCAAAGAGCAAGGAATAGATCCTTTTATTCCAAAATATGAAGTAAAGAACATTTCTAAAGATTTACAAGAAAAGTATGCAAAATTGAAAAATGAAGAGCATACAAAAGACCACGTTAAAGTTGCTGGAAGGTTAATGAACTATAGAGACATGGGAAAGATTGCTTTCGGAGATTTAAATGACGGTTATGGGAAAATACAAATCGTTCTTCAAGAGCCATCAACTTCTGCAAAGATAATTGAGTTTTTTAAAAAATATATTGATTCAGGAGATTTTGTAGGCATAGAAGGAACGGTTTTTAGAACTAAACGAGGAGAGTTATCAGTTCTTGTAAAGGATGCACAAATTTTAACAAAATCTATTCTTCCATTACCTGAAAAATTCCATGGATTGCAAGATGAAGAAGAGAAATTAAGAAAAAGATATTTAGATATTTTAATGAATCCAGAAGTAAAAGAAAGATTCGTAAGAAAAAGTAAATTTTGGAACACCATAAGAAAATATTTATTAGATCTTGATTTCCTTGAAGTTGAAACCCCCGCTTTAGAAGTTGCGGCAGGAGGAGCAGCGGCAACACCTTTCAAGACATACCATAAAGCATTAGATCTCGATGTTTATCTAAGAATATCGATGGGAGAACTCTGGCAAAAGAAACTAATGGTTGCAAGCTATCCTAAAACCTTTGAAATAGGAAGGCAATTCAGAAATGAAGGAATGGACGCAGATCATTTACAAGATTATACCCAAATGGAATTCTATTGGGCTTATGCAGATTATGAAGACGGAATGAAATTAGTAGAAGAAATGTATAAAAAAGTTGCAAAGGAAGTTTATGGGAAGACTAAATTTAAAGTAGGAGAGCACGAATTTGATTTAAGCAAGAAATGGACTCGCGTAGACTATTCATCAACAATAAAAAAAGAAACAGGAATAGATATATTCAAAGCAAAAAAAACAGATATTGAAAAGAAATTAAGAGAATTAGAAGAGGAATTTGCTCCAGGTTTAGAAAAACCAAGACTTATAGATATTTTATGGAAACACTTCAGAAGAAAAATTGTAGGCCCAGCATTTTTAGTTGGTCAACCAGTAGAAATTTCTCCATTAGCAAAAAGAGATCCTTTAGATCCTAGAAAAGTTCAACAATTTCAAGTTTTACTTGCTGGAACAGAAATGGGAAACGGATATTCAGAACTAAATGATCCTTTAGATCAGGAAGAAAGATTTGAAGAACAGAGAAAACTTAAAAAAGCAGGAGATACAGAAGCTCAAGAACACGATGAAAGCTTTGTAGAAGCTCTCAAATATGGAATGCCCCCTACTTGCGGATTTGGAGTATCAGAAAGACTTTTCGCATTCTTCGAAGGCAGTCCGATAAGAGAAACAGTTATTTTTCCTTTGATGAAACCAAAAAATCTAGCTAAAAAAAGCAGCAAGGAGGAAAAATAAGTGGTAGATTTAATAATAAAAAGTAAAATAAGAGAAGCTGTAAAAGGCCTTAATGTGTCTTCAGAAGTTCCAGATGCCTTGAATAAAAAAGTTCAAAGATTACTAGATGATGCATCAGAAAGAGCAAAAGCGAACGGAAGAAGAACTCTTCAAGCAAGAGATTTATAAATTTTTAATTTAACATAGAGGAAAGAAAGTGAAAATAAATAAAACAATAATCTCAATGATATTTATTTCATTTTTATTAATTACGAGTGTAAGTGCTTACACAGAATTATCAATTTATATTGATGAAAAAGGATCTGCTGAGTTCTATGGATTAACGGACAGTGATATGGGTATGCAAGGTCTTTCAGAAGGAATAAGCGTTAATGAAGGAGAAATAAGAGGAAAAACTCAATTACTAACTTCAAAATCTTCCAATGTTTGGACTTTTAGTTATTATTTAGAAGATACCGATATTAATGTTTATCTTCCTGAGAATGCACTAATAAAGAAAACAAATGGCGAAGTCTCACTCAGTAGAGGTAGAATTCTTGTTTATTCTTATCAAAATATATCTATAAATTACATTTTAGAAGAACAAGAATCTTCAACAATCCCATTAACACTTGCCATATTAGTTGTTTTAATATTATTAGGATTAATAATTCGTTATATTATAAATAAACCAACTAAAAAAACAGATAAAGAAGAAAAATCAAATAAAAAACAACAAAAATTAGAAATAATAAAAAAAGTTCTTAATGATAGAGAAAAAATAATACTTGATAATCTAAAAAAAACGGGTAAAATAAAACAAAATTACTTAAGAAAATTATGTGATATTCCAAAAGCTTCTTTCTCAAGACATATTCAGGAATTAGAGAAAAAATCTCTAATAAACCGTTCTGGAGAAGGAAAGAATAAATTTATTGAACTATCGAAATAACGTCTCCTCTTGATCTTAGCATAGTCCCATTATCGTTCCACTTTGGTTCCAGACAGAAAATATAACCTTTTTTATCTTGTGGATTTTATGAAAAAAACAAAGAACAAAGTGAAAGGAGGTACACGAATATGAAAACAATATTAAGTATAGCAATGCTCTCTATTTTCGCTTTGGGCTTATTTAGTACAGCATTTGTTTCTGCTGCATTTTTAGATACAGACCTAGAAGCCAGTACAAACGTGGGCGTATCAAATAGAGCAGAAAAGGATGTAAGTGTAAGAACAAATGCGGAAGTAAGAGCTCAAGAGAAACAAAGAATAAGAGCTTTAACTGCAGCAGAAGTAGCCGCTGAATCAGAATCGGAAGATTCTTCTGAAATAGAAGTCTCTTTAGCAGATTTAGATGCTTCAGTCTCAGCATCAGCAAGAGCAATAAGTTTTGCAAGAGTTTCTCACGGTTTAGGTTGGGGTGTAGGAGAAGAAAACGGTAATTTCATTAGAGTCATGTGGGTTGAAAAAACATTCAATAATTCTGATGGAGAAGAAACCGCTGCAAAAGGAGTAATAAAAGTTTATGGAGGTAGATCCTATAATATGGTCTTAACTTCAGAAACAGAAACATCTATGTTTTTCGATGTTAAAAGTAATAAAGAAACCATAGGTACATTAGAGTTAACTCAAAAGAGTGCAACAAACAATTTTGTAGTGTGGGAAGGAACCCTTAAACTTGACTCTGGAGAAGAATATGTAGTTGACATTGCTACAAAAGAAAGCAGATTAAGAAATCCAAAAGACGCAAAAATAGATGCAGACCTTGATGTAGAAACCAACGCAAGCACTGATGCAGAGTTAAATGACTCAAAACGAGGAGCAGCAGCAAGAGGCGGTTTCTGGAAGAGATTTAGACTTTTCTTCGGTAGAGAATAAATAAATTATTTTTTAATTTTTCTTTTTTTTAATTTTTCAATCAAATAAATTTAAATATCTTGTTTTGTAGTACATATAATGAAAAAGAGGGGTAAGCAAGTAAAGATAAATAAGGGACTTAATGTTCTTGGAATAATACTACTCTTTATCTCTGCATTTATTTTATTATTCTTATTCCTTTTTGTTTTAGCATCTCTTCTAATTTCAATAGGAAATACAAGTGGAATCTTCACAGGTAAGTTTTATCTCATCATAATATCCGCAATAATTCTTTCTTTAGCAGGTCTTATCTTTTCTATTGTAAGAATCGTTCAAAGAGTTAGGTACTTGAGAAATAAGTAAATAACTTTACTAGTGCAATACGTATTGATAGAAATCTTTATTAAAGATTTATATTCTTTAGAAGTTATAAGTTAAAAGAGGAAATAAAATGCCGAATAATAAGCAAAAAGGGAGTAACGCAGAAAGAGAGCTTGTTAAAATGTTTACGGAGCAGGGCTGGAGAGCACTTCGAGTTGCAGGTTCAGGAGTAAACGATGATTCTCCATGTGATTTAATAGCTGCAAAAATGGGAAAGAAAGGTTTTACAATAGAGGCAAAATCGTCCAAAAAAACATCAATTTACATCACAAAACAGCAAATAGAAGATTTCGTTCTATTCTCTAATTTGATTGGGCTTAAACCAGTAATAGCTGCAAGATTTAATCATCAAGGATGGCTTTTTCTTTCTCCAGAACACTTAAAAAATACAGGGAAATTTTGGGCACTTTCTCTAGAAACCGCAAAAACTAAAGGTCTAAGATTTAGCCAGTTTTTTGAAGAATTCTCTCATCATCAAGATAGTTCTTTTGGAAATGATCAAGAATAGTCTCAAATCTTCTAGCTATACGATTATCCATATGTGAATGTGCAATTTGTCTTATTAAACCAAAATGTTCATAAGCTTTCTTTAAAGCATTAATATCTCTTTTCTTTAATTCAGTCTTTATTCTACCCACTTCATCTTTTTCATCATATTTTAGCCTGCCATTTTCAAAGAATTTATCATAATATCTACAAATTAATGAAACCTCATCAAGTTTCTCAAGAGGTAAATTTCTGAAAGGATTTAACTCACCTATTTGTCTTCCCCAGACCAAATATTTTTCATAGTTCCATGTTTCTGCCATAAATATTTGTATTTTATCTATTTTTAAATTATTGGTTTTGCTGTGAAAGTTCAACAGCAGAGACAATCAAATTACATGTATTTGGACTTGGCTGATTTCCAAATTCATCTTTACACTTAATATAATATACATTTGTAGCTTTCCATTCTGCAAACAACACATTATTTACACTAGGATTGCTATATATCATTTGTATTCCTTCTTCAAATACAAAGTTGCATGTGTTTAATGAGTAAGTACATTCAGCTTTTTCATCAGTTACAACTTTTAATGCATTTTCACTTGTGTCTTTGTAAACTCTTGTGATTCTAGGAGCTTCCTTATCTACTTTAATTGTAAATCCTGTTTGAGATTCAGCAGCATTTCCTCCAGCATCAATACATCTAAAGTGATAATTATATGTCCCAGCAACAAGATCAAGCTCTTGTTTGTGTTCAAATGAATTTGTTTCAAACATCGCAACAAACGTATCCTGTCCTCCACTTGCAGAGAAGTAACAAATAGCTTCCCCTTCATTTGCTCCGTCATCTGTCTTTGCAGTTAAAGTAATAGGAACTACATCGGTGCTTCCAAATAGCGTTCCATTTGGACCAACCTCAAGAATTGTTAGCGGTTCTGTTCCTCTTAAAGTAAGTTCTTTGCTTTGAACGTTTACGTTTCTTTCATTTTCTTCTTTTCCTGGTTGATCTTTACATCTAAAGTAGAATTTATTTTCAGCTCTATTTTCTATTCCAGTCAAATCTCCCTTGCAGCTATAAGTTAAGTCTGCATTTATTTGGAATGTTTCAGTATTACAACTCATTATGTTTTCCATATCTTCAAATGCCTTATTTTGTCTACTCCATTTACAATCTGCAGGCTCATTTACAAATAGTTCTATAGGAACTTTATCTGCGTTATATTGGACTGCTCCTCCGTTTTCAATTGAAGTAGCCTGCATTATTGGAGGAGTTGTATCTGGCCCTTCATCTACGCAGAAGTTGAATACAAAGGCATCAACATTGAAGTTTCCGTTAGCGTCCTGACATCTTACAAATAAGCTAAATGTTCCATCATTTTGAATTAATGGAGAACCGCTAATTTCTTCTGGGCCTGGTAAAGCCATTGTTTGCGTATGATTTTGTCTAAAGAAGTTACTTTCTCCGAAGAAGAATTCCATAGTTTCAAATGTTTTATTTCTATCCCAATCAAGTTTACATTGAGCTGGTTCATTGGTTGTAATTCCAAATTCAAGTGGCGTGAATGCCTGCAAACATTCTTCTTTTGCTCCTTGTTTAACAATTTTGACTCCTCTATTTGGAGGCCTTATAGCATTGTCTGGAGTATAAATTAGTCCTTGGGGTTTTAATGCTTCTACCCACGGCTGAATAGTAGGACTAGTAACATCTTTAGGATTAATCCATACGCATTTTTCTTCTTCAGTTCCAGGATTTACAATTTCACATGCTTGTCCTAAAGATTTACATCTATATTCACTGCAAGGTCTAAATGGATCTTTATTACATTCTTCACATTTACTTCCTCCAGTGGGCGCTTCCCAAGGCAAACATTCAAACCTTACCATTTTTTTACTTTCTTTTTTATATGTGAAGATAAATATTGCTGCGGCAACTCCAATTCCTGCAACGGCAGCGAATTGTTTTCCAGTTAATGGACCAAGGAATTTTCCACTCAATCCATTTCCTCCAATTTTACCGCTTGCAATGAGTCCCTTAACGCCTTGATAAGTCATTATTCCCCCAACTGCAGCCAGATTTAATGAATTTTGAAGATTTTTATCAAGTCCAAGTAATGGTCCAAATACTTGTAATCCAGCGGTTATAGCTCCAGCCCAGCTAATTCCTGTTGCTAATCTTCCCATTATGTTTCCCTTAACATCAAAACCAAAAGGGCCTATTCCAAGTTTTCCTGTGTATGTTCCTGTTGCAGCCCCTCCAGCTGCAGCAGTCCATGAATCAGTCGCACTTCCTCTTTCATATGATGAAAGTTCACCTTTATTGACAGCTATTAATTTTTTACTATCTCCACTTACCCAAAATTCTTCTCCTTTGATAAGATCTTTACCAGTTGCAAAAGTACTCTGTGATTGTGTAAATCCTGCACTTGTCAAAACTTTATTCATATCAGCTCCACTAGCTGCACTAAATGTTCCTCCTACTGAATCTTTAAAGTAAACTCCCTCTTTTCCAATCGCATAAGTTCCAGTTTGTCCATTAACCTTTATGTTGTCTAACACGTTAGCATCAATTCTTTTTCCATCGGCTAATACAATACTTTGCTGAGACAATGCAGTCGCACCCACAGTTTCTGCTGCTTTTTTCTCAACTTTTTCCGCTAAAGAACTCCCTGTATTCGTTCCCCCCCCTAAAGTTAAAGGTGGAGCTTCGATAGTTAAACTTTTTTCTTCAGGTTTAAAAAGTTCATTGGAAAATAAAAATCCATTAAAAGTAGCTAAAATTTTGCCAGCGCCTCCAGGATTAGCTTCAGGGCCATCATTTCCAGTTTTTACAACTGTTGAAATTACAGGTGTTTGAACAGGAAGTGTTGCTGGAACTACTACTCGGGCAGGCGCCACACTATCTTCAGAAGGCAAGCTTGCAGCGGTTTCTTCTCTTATAGTAATCTGATTTCCTGAAACAATCGCTCCGTCAAAAAGTGCCTGTCCAGCAACACCATCATTCCAATTTATAACCCCATTTTGAACCGTTCCAACTTCTTCATCAATTGCCCAACTATCTATCATAACAACTTGCCGTCCATTATCATTTGCAATATAATACTTAGACGCCTCTCCTTTTTCATTGGTAATATAATTTACATATTTATTTTCAAAAAAGTTATAATTATCTTCTCCCAGCGTATAAGTCGTCGCGCCCACAACTCTTATTTCCTGCCCAAGCAAAAACGCAACAGCAAAAGTCAAACAAATTAATAAAAAGACTTCTCCAAATGCAATTGTCTTTTTTGCTTTTATCCCTCTTTCTGTTTTATCCCTCTTTTTCATCATTTGTTTTTATTAATTTGTTAAAGTAAATTTCTGATCTTTAAGCTGCCCTATTCTTTTAGGATTGTTTGCATCTGTCAAATCCCAAACAATGAGATCAAATTCCAAATTATGTTTTCCTTTTTCTCTTATTTCTAATTGTCCATACGGCATAAAAAGTCTATCATTAAAATCAAAAACAGCACTATTTGGAGTAAGATCTCTTCCAACAGAAACTTTTCCATCAATTGTTTCAAATTGCTTGTCAGAACCTTTTAGAGGAGTTCCATCTTCATTATTAAAGTATGCAGCAAATTGTATTTTTCTTCCTTGTGCGTTCCATATTTTCACATTAGGGTTTATTGCCATTCCTCTAACTCCTACTTCAAGTGAATCATGTTCGAGGGCGAGATCTCTAATTGTAGCAATAGTATAGTCTGGAGCTTTTACTTCAAATCTATTTATACCAATAACTTTGGTCACTCCTGAATCTTCTACTGCCCAAAGAGCCTGATAAATTCCTGGATCAAGACTTAAGCTTCCATTTTTAGGATACTGTAATACTGAGATATTTTTAGGTATCGCTCCATCTGAGTTTACAATAACTTCATCTTTATGATTCAGCATTCTAAGATTAACTTTTTTACCTTCTTTACCCTCTATTTTTGCAACTAAAATGACAGACTCACCAAAATCAAAACTTTCCTTAATTCTTTTATACTCCCTAAACTCTCTAAAACTATTGAAGTTTTCATCGAAATAAGAATTACACGCAAAAAAACTATCTCCTTCCGGCCAATCGCTTACTTGTTGTGATGGCTGAATAGTTTTTTCCAAACCAGTTGCAGGAATAACTGTAACCTTAGTCGATTCAACAACAGTTCCATTAACAAAAAATGCGGCAGTATACTCTCCAGGAGACATAACCCCTGTTCTTAAATGAAATTTAGAAGCCATCCCATTTTCAGAACTTGGAACATTATATGAATTTTCCCCAAACAATTTAGAGCCTTTAAACAATTTTAATTGTAGATCATAGGCTTGTTTAAATTTAGTATCCCTAAAGACAATCATCATCTTTTCATTATCAGAGAAAATATCTTTTCTTCCGAGAAATTCTCTTTCATCAGCGATATTATCACTATTATAGTCGATCCATTCATTACAAACAAAAACCCTTGGTAATTTTTCTTCAGGTTGCTCAACTTGTCTCGGTTGATAAATTTGTTGTTGAGGCGTAGGCATATTATTATTTACATTTACTGTAACATTAGTAGGGTTATCTTTCTGATATCTTAATTTTAATAATTCAGTAAGTCTATCTTGTAATGCGTTTAACGTTGCTTGTTCTTTATTAATTTCAGAAGCAGAGAGGCTATCAAGGGCACCTCCAAGAAAAACACTTCCCGCAAAAGCCCCTGCTTGAGTAGTTTTTAGATGATCTTCTTTTTGCACTATCTGCTCTTTTACTCTAATAATCTCATCATCAATTTGATCGCCAAAAGTAATATTGCTTGATCCAACTAATAATGCAAGTCCACTTAAACCTGCTCCAATTCCTCTTAATATCCTATTTTTCATCATTTTACTTGTTTTCTCCTATTTTAGTTCTCAATAGTGGTTTTATAAGCTTTTCTAATTTCATTTTCCCCCTTTATATTTTTCAATTATTTTTTTATATCCGGCTCGGTATCCTGGCTGTCCGACCCAGTTTATGTTAGGACCGCAATCTCCTAGTGCTGTGCAAAGTTCTGCCTGTTTTTGTTCCCATGTTTCTGCTAAGCATTCACATCCAGATTTACATTTTGCATCTCCAAATAATCCTTTCTCAAATGTAACTATACAAATTGCATTTCCTTGAGCACATATCCCCTTTGCTTCCTCGCTCTCCCAGAATTTAAGTCCTGGAGTGTTCTTGGGAACACAAACGCCAGATTGAGTTCCATTTATGAATGCCACATTGAATTTTCCAGGCAGCCATAAACAATCTCTTCTATCGATATTTTCACAATCAAGTTGATCTCTTTGAGCAGTACAGTCTTGCCAACGATTTACTCTACATGCCGCTTGCGCAAATTCTCCTTGAGTAGTTTCTATTTTATCTTCAACACATTCTTCTTGCCTATAGTCTGCGCACGCTTCAACAACTTCCTCTCCATTTATACAAACGTGCTTATAGAAACGAGAGCCAACTGCATTTTTACCTTCGTCTATTGACCCTTCATCATCATATACACACCAGCTTTCTCCATGTTTGTACGATTGTCCATTACTTGTTTTTTTACAGTTCAAATCAGCACATATATTAGTTCCATAAGTTGGCCTAGATGTTTCGCTGCTTGCTTCTCTACAATAACTGCCTAAAAGATAATTACAATTTCCACATGCAGCAGAGTTTGGATTTGGACTGTTTGGATTACATGCTTCTGATTTATCTATAACATTACTCCAGTATGCTTTATCATTTACTTTAGAAGCATCATAAATATTTGCAGTATTTCCGCATGAATCAACAAAATATACTTCATCTTTTCCAGGAGCACAAATTGTATTTCTAGTCGGCCCGCAATTTGTGTCGAGTTCATCAGCAGAACATAATTTACTAGGGAAAAATTCTCCAAGTAATCCAGTTGAATTATCTCCTCCTCCAACCCCACCCTCACATTCAGCTTTTGTTGTAAATTTACAAGTTCTTTCAAATTCAAAGTCAAATACACACGCACCCTTTTGTTGATTTTGAACACTTAAAACACATTGCACTTCATCTTTAATTTGATTATTATAATTTGTTTTAAGTCCTAAGAATGAAGATAATTTCTTGCATCTTACTAGTGTAACGAATGCTGCCTGATCTCCTAGAACGCAACATCCTAATCCACACTGAGCTGGTTTTTCTTCGTTCCATATCCCTCCCTCAGCATTACAAACTAATTGAGGAGTATTGTCAGAGCAAGTTCCTTCGGTAGTATCATAACAAAATCCTTGTCTACAAAATGAAGTAGAAGTGCAGCTTGTAGGAACTTGTCTTGAATTGGCGGCACATTCGCTTGCAGGAACATCTTGGCAATAAAGTCCAGATTGTGTTTTTTCACAACATACTGTAGCATCTACGCTAGTAACTTGAGGATTAGAGTTAACGGCAGCAAGGGCAAAATTGCTTAATAGCACAATTCCAAATATCAAAACAATAAACATTCCATATTTTTTCATATTATATTTCATTTGTTTTACCTATTTTTTTAGATTTTTCAACATGTTTTTTTACCTTTTCAACAAAGTCCTTCGCAACATAAATATCTTTTGATATTTTCAGAACAGATTTTTCATCATTTTCATAATAATGATGTGCAAATAAATTTCTCTTTTCAATTACATTTTCAAGCTCTTTTGACAGTTTAGCATCAATGACTCCTAATTTGACAAGCCCAGAAAAACTATCCTTATATCTTGTAGGCATAGGAAGACTATTTTTAACTAATATCTCTTCAGCTAAATCAATAACTCTGTTCATTATTCCGAAAATTACCATGGCGCTCGCATGTATCTTTTCCATATTTGAAATATTTTTTTCATTTAGTCCAATAGATTTCAAATCTGAAAAGAATCTATTGGTATCATCAATAATTTTGTTTATCTTTTCTATATTGTACATTTGAACCTCTCAAAAAGAAATTTATTTAAATGTGGCTTAAAATCAATATATTCATTGACCGTATCTATTCTCAAATCATCAACAAAATTCCTGTCTTTTATTAATAATGCCTTGCCTTCCGTAAAAACCCTATATTTTATGGTAATAGGTAGTCTATGAAAGAAACTAACATCCAGGTTATCACTCGCAGGCAAAGTAGTTTCATATTCTTTATTTCGATCTTTTATTATAACACAAAGATCAATGTCGGATAATGGGTGTTGTTTACCAGAAGCATAACTCCCAAATAAATAAACCGCAACAACGTTTTCATCTTTTCCAATTTCTTCTGCTATTTCATTAACAGATTCTATTTTAGTTAATATTTCTCTTCTCATCTTAATCCATATCCCGGAGGCCATACAAGACTCCTTGAAGCAAATGTAAATGATTCCTTGCTTACAACGTTAGTTAATGTATAGATTGTACTTCCATCATCAACTTGCAATTTTTCTATTTTCAAGTTAGGATAATATTGCATATAAAGTGTTGTTTCAGAATCACCATAAGTAGATTCATAGTCAATTATGCTCTGTGCAGTTAATAATAATTCATACATTTCGCTTGGAATTTCAACTTCAAATCCTTTATATGTAGAAGTGCTTTCTTTCGTAATAGTCATGGGAGTCAAGAAATCTATTCTTATTTTGCTAGGAATAATTGAAACTTGAGACTCTACACTAGAGGAAGATACACTATATCCTCTTTTTTCATATTCGACTTTTAAGTTTCTCGCACAATTATTTGCTCTAGCTTCGAGGATTGAATTAAGTTCTTTTTCAAAATGATTTTTAATCATAGGTTGTTGAACAACACAAGTTTCATAATCTTTTGCAGTATAACACAAATATTTTATTTTAGTTCCTTCATGTAAAATAAATCCTTCAGGATTTATGTATCCTCCTTGTTTTGCTAATAGTTCAATATTGGAGTTTACTTCAGGTCCAATACATCCCTTTAAGTAAGAAACAGGAGAAAATTCTCCTCCAGTTATATTAGTTCTTAAATTAGGAACTAAAAATATTACAAGAATTGCAGCAACAATTATAATTGCAATAATAACATAAAGAGCTATCTGCCCCCTTTTTTGCATTACAAACATGATATGATTACCTAATTTTTGTTTATAATCCTTACGGCTTTCTACTATATATGTAGGTTTCATTTTTTAAACGCCTCCTCTTACAATTAAGTTACATGTTCCTGCCAAATTTCCATAAGTATCTTTACATTTTATATAATGCGTTAAGGTAGAATCAAAACTAGTAGAATGTGTCAACTGATTCCCAGACATTAAGGTAATGTTTCCATCGTCAAAATCAAAATTACATTTATTTCCCCTATTTACTCTTGATTCTGTTCCAACTGTAAATGCACATTCTGAATTTTCATTTGTTATAACTACCAAACTTCCTGATTGATCATAAACTCTTGTTACTATCGGAGGCTGAATATCTATATGAACGTTAAATTTCCCTAATTTTTCAGCCATATTTCCAGCATCATCAACACATTGAACGAATAAGTCATGTTCTCCTCCAAATAATTGCAAAACCACCGAATGATCTTTTACACCAGGTGGAATAAAAGCATCTCCAGTTAATACAAGGTAATCTGCAGCGATTGCATATTTACATGTAGAACTTCCATCAATCCCTCCAGAAGTTGAAACTTCCAGTTTAACAGATGCAGGTTCATTTCCAAAGATTAGTGTTTCATTGTCTGGCCTCATAGAATCTATCTTAAGATTACTTGCTGTTCTCTTATAACTAATAATATAACTCTGTGAATTTTTGTTTCTAGTTCTCTTTGTATTAAGTTCTATTGTTCTATTTGTTGAAACCTCATCAACAAAATCTTCTTCGTTGAAATCATTTATAGAGTCTCCATTGTCTTCATCTTCACTGCTTTCATCTAAAACAACATTTCCAGTAATTCCTCCACTAGTGTCTTGAGCTTCTCTGTCTGCTTGTTCTATCTCTGCTTCAGTAGGGCCATCTTCAACTATTATTCCACTATTTCCATTTCCAGTGTCTTCAATAAGCCATGGCTGATCTTTACATCTAACATAGAATTTGTTTTCTCCCTCTCCAATTGGCAATTCGCCCTGACACTTAAATCCTCGAAGTTCTTGATCATCAAATCCATTCGTACATAGCAAGTTATTTTCCATTTGGTCATAATCTTTATCTGTCTCGCTCCATCTGCATTCAGCAGGTTCATTTACATATACATCGACTTCTTGCTTTGTTGCATTGTAAGCAGTAAATTCTCTTGCTGGATCATGACTTATAATTATTGGAGCAGTTGAATCATCTCCAGGTTTAACACAGAAGTTTATAGTATATTCATTTACATTTTCATTTCCAGTTTTATCTCTGCATCTTACATATAAATTATATTCTGATCTTCTATTAGGATCAAATCCTGGTAGCCCTAAACTTTCTAAGTTAGGAACTGCAAATACTTGAGTATGATTAAATAAGAATAACGTCCTTCCTCCAAATTCAAATTCCATTTCTTCATATCTATTTGTATGTACTACATCGAATCTGCATTGTCCAGGTTCATTTAATGCTATCCCAAATGTCAATGGGCTACTTGCTTTAACACATTCCTCGCTCGTTGTTCCTTTGATAACTACTCCATTATCGCTCGCGCTTGTATACGCAAAACCCTCGCTCAATACAGATTGAAGAGGACTTATTCTAGGGGCAGCAGCATCATTAGGATTAATGTCTATACATAATTCATTTCCAGTTCCTTCGTTGATAAATCCACAAGTCTGTCCAAGCGCAGAACACGAATATGAAGAACAAGTTAGTCCGTCTTTTCCACATTGTTCACACTTCGCTCCTCCAAGCGGCGCTTGCCACGGACCACATGTGAATACAACTTTCTCTTTTTTCGTTTTTCCTATTCCAAATACAAATTTAAGAACAAGAAGAATAATTATTATCGCAACAGCAGCAATACACGCTCCAGGAATCGCGCATAGAGATCCGTAAGTTACAAAACTGTAACCTATCATTGCTCCAACAACTGCGCCAGCAGCAAGAAGAGCGTACGTCTCAAATGTTCCTAATCCCGCTCCAATTCCTAAGAATTTAATCATTAATGATGTTACAGCCAATCCAATTGCCGCACCCATCAGCGCTCCACCTAAAGAAATTGCACTAGGGTTAAGTCCAGGAACAATCGTTGGAGCTATACCAGCTAAACCAGAAGAGCCTGCGGATGCCGCTCCAGCTCCCCCGGCAATTCCTCCAGCAACACTTCCTGCACCAATTCCCCCTAAAAATCCACCAGCACCTAAACCAAGTCCACCGATAGCAAAAGGAGCAACATGCGCTAAAGCCAAAAGTCCGACACCAATAACCCCGCTAGTTACCAAAGCCATGTTAACTGCACCAGCACTCGCATCTGCTGGTTTCTTTGCATTTCCTAATCCATCAGGAATTCCAAGTTCTCCGTAGAATTTGCTTAGGTTTCCAGGCTCAGCGTATTTGCCTTTTATAACGTCTGCATATTTAACAAGACCTGTAAGATAAGCACTATTTAATTTAGGTGCTTTCTTCACATTATATCCATCAGTTGTTAAATCTCCAATGTAATTTGCGCTGGCGCCACAATCTCCTAGACTCATACACAAATCATTCATCTGCTGTGTAAATCCAGCTTTCTTACAATTACAATTTGCAACACATTTCCATCCAGATATTTTTTTAACATAAATCACTGTGCAAGTCTGACTTGCAAGAGAGCAAACGTTTTCTGCTCCTTCTCCGTTGTTTGTTAAATCAAATCCAGAAGGATATTTAGGCGCACAAATATTAAATTTAAAATTCTTATCTATATTTATTTCTTTTACAAAGCAATCAATATTGTTTGTGCATTTATCATCTCTAGTATTCTGTGCTTTCTTTAGTGCATCTCCTTTTTTTCCAGCAGTTTCAGTATTATAATTAAGACACTCTTGCCAACGATTTATTCTACATGCAGCACTACTAAAAGTTCCTCCAACAGATTTGTCAGTTTGTGCTTCGACGCAAATCTCGTTTCTATAATCAGCGCAAGGTTCAGTTCTTACTTCTCCATCTAAACATGTTTGTCTAAAATGTCTCGATCCAGGTGTATCTATTGATCTTAGCAGATTTCCGCTGCTTCCTTTTCCAATTCCTTTATCAACACCAATTGCACCTTGATATGAACACCAGCTTTCTCCATTTTCTCTTAATTTTTCATCTACATCTTTACATCTCAAATCTTTGCAAACAAATTGTTGACTTCCATCGGCTAATTTCTCACTTGCAGTTTTATCTCCGCAAGTACTTCCAATTAAATAATTGCAATTTCCGCATGTGTCTTGATTATTAAATGGATTGTTTGCACTCCCCAATTGACAGCTTTCAGTTTTAGGCAATACTTTCCCATCATTCCAGCTTTTTCCTTTATTTGCATCATAAATATTTTCTTTATTTCCGCAAGAATCAAACCAGTACACTTCATCAAGTCCCTCAACACATTTTGCCTCTTTCTGTCTTTCACAATTTGTCTTTAAATCCGAATTAGAACATAATAAACCAGAATAAAAGTCTCCTCCTATTTCCAAACATTGTGCTTTGGTTGTAAATTTGCATGTGTTTTCAAATTCTGACTCAAAAACACAAGCACCTTGTTCTTGTGTTTTTGCAAGCACAAGACATTGCAATTCGGTTGTTATTTCTGGTCTGAAATCTTTTTCTATTCCAAATAAGTCTGATTGTTTTTTGCATTGTCCAGGCGTTAAGAATTGAACATTATCTCCTAGAACGCAACATCCTCTTTTACATTGAGGAATATTATTTCCTAGTGGATCATCAAACCACTGTCCTTTATTACCTTCACATTTTTGTTTTGGACTTCCAGCAGAACAATATCCATCATTTGGATTGTAACAAGTGCCTATTTTACATTCAGAAACTTCATTAGGTGCTTTCGGAATACATGCTCCATCGCATTGTGCGTTACATTTCGTAACGTCAGACGCGCTTAATACAGGATATGCTTGGCAAACACTTCCATCTTTTGCTTTTACACAAGTGTATGATCCCAAATTTTCAGCAGCACTCACAAGTGTTTTTTCATTTAAAGCTAGTTTAATAATAAATTTGTAAATAGATAACGTTAATCCAATAAAGTCACTTTCTTTTTTAACAGGAATTCCCATGCTCAAATCATTAGTCTGTGATAAAATAAACGAAAAAGACAGAGTGAGACTTACAACTAATAACATCTCAAATAGACTAACACTTCTTATGTAATTAATCATCCTCTTTTTTTTCATTTAAATTCCTGGTGGTATTGCGCAACTCCTTATAGCTATATTCATTTCTTTATCCGAATATTTATCCTTTATTGTGTAGATCTTTGTCCCCTCACTAAATGCAAATTTTCTTATATCAAAGTTTGGATATAACACTTGATATCCTACATATTCAAAATAACAATATTTAGCTTCCTGATTGGCGATTTCTACAGCAACATTTACAAGATCATACAATGGACTTATTATCTGCACATCAAATCCATCAATTATTTGCGTGTTTCCTCTTTCTCTTATAGTCATTTTTCTATTTACTTTAAGATATACTCTATTGAATGCAAAGTCAAGATCTATTTCTTGGTTTGTTAATTCTATATCAGCGTTTCTCTTTTCAAGTTCGGTTCTTAATTCAGAGAAACACTGTTCAATTTTAGGATTTAAGTACGGAATTAAATCGTTTTCAATTTCATTTAATAACATAGGATGCTGATTTATACATGAAGCATAATTTCCTTTGTTTTGACATAAGTAATCAACCTTGATATTATTATAAAGTCTAAAGTTAGTTGGCTCCAAAAATCCTCCTTGAGGTAATATTATGTTAACAGCATCGTCAACGTGTTTTCTAACGCATTTTTCTATATACGATTGAGGATTGCTTTCTCTTTCATCTATTGTTGTTCTTGGCTCTCTATCAAGGAAGAAAAATAATAGCAGCGATCCAGCCAAAACTATGGCTATTATTACATATATCATTACTTGACCTTTTTTATTTATTTTTCTTATCATCTTTTTTTGCCTCCCAGAAATATTCTATTGCTTTTTCAACAATGTGCGACTTGTTCCTATAATCTCCAGACTTAAGAATATTATCCAGAATTTTATCCGTCTTGTCATCTATTGTTGCTGATATTCTTTTCTTCATATTACTAAGTAATATAAAATAATATGAAATCTCATTGAATATACTTTATATTATTCTGTAATATTTAGTCTTATTCCTATTTAAACCTTAATATTTATTATCTCACTAGCTGTAAAATAGTTCATGCCAGACAAATCAAAACTCGGCCTTGTCCAAGTTTTTTGGGGAAATGGAAAAGGAAAAACAACAAGCGCTCTTGGAACAGCTCTGCGCGCTTGTGGTAACGGATATAATGTTCATTTAGTTCAGTTCATGAAGAACGGTGCTGGAGATCATGAAATTGATTTTCCTGGAGAAATTAAAGCCCTAGAAAAATTTGACAATTTTTCATACAAACGTTTTGGAACAGGCAGCTGGATCATTGGCAAGCCGAATAAATCTCATATTGAAGCAGTAGAAGAAGCATTTTCATATCTTTCTTCATGTTTTTCCAAAGATTTTGATATTATAATTGCAGACGAATTGTTATATGCAGTTCATCTTGGTTTGTTAGATGAAAATAAAGTCATAGATTTAATTAAAGAAGTAAAATCAAAATATAAAAATAAAGAATTCATTCTTACTGGAAGTCATATAGCTTTTCCTAAAATATTTGAAATTGCGGACCTAGTAACAGAAATAAAAAAGATAAAACATCCATATGATTCTGGAATTATGGCAAGAAAGGGTATAGAGTATTAAACTTCTAAATTTGCGCATCCCATAACTTTATAAAAGAACTTTCTTCTAAATTATTATGGGAAGTTTTAGAGATCATAATAGAAATGGCAGTTTTAATAGAGGGCGCTCTGGCGGAGGTTCTGGAAGACGGTTTGGAGGAGGTTTTGGCGGAGGAAGAGATAGAGACGGAGGTAGAGGAGACAGAGGACCAGCACAAATGTACGATGTTGTTTGCAGCAAATGTGGAAAGAATTGTCAAGTTCCATTTAAACCAACAGGAAGCAAACCAGTTTTCTGTAGCGAGTGTTTTAGAGAAAATGAGGGTTCTACAAGCAGATTTAGTTCAAGAAATCAAAATGCATCTTCACAATCAGGATCTCAGGACTTAAGTGAAATCAATGCTAAACTGGATAAAATAATTAATATTTTACAACAATTAGAATTAGAACCAGCAGATGAGGAAGACGATGATTCAGAGAGCGAAGAGGATCAAGATGAAGAA
>Ga0209541_10001948_pt1 | contig 39965 bp, 54 predicted proteins | sample RifCSPlowO2_01_FD_184027 | JGI IMG/M metagenome (GOLD analysis project Ga0209541, IMG submission 184027) | Groundwater microbial communities from Rifle, Colorado - Rifle CSP2_plank lowO2_0.1 (SPAdes) (version 2) | ecosystem: Environmental > Aquatic > Deep subsurface > Groundwater | place...
ATACTGTCTGAAAGCCTTGTATTCCATAATCCTGAAAAATATGTTGAGGTGGTAAGAAAATGCCGCAAATAGATGAGCATTTGAAATGGTGCCTGAAAGATCCAAAAAGGCTGGTAAAAACAAAGCCTGATTTGAATTTGGCACAAAAGCACGTTAAGAAATCTGAATATAATTATGGGGTAATGCAGACTCTTGAAAGGCTAAAGATATACGACTGGGCATTTAATGTCGGTTTTTATGCTATCTATCATTGCTTTCTGGCAATCCTTGCCAAATATGGCTATGAATCGCGAAATCAGGCATGTACAACAACTGTTCTTCTGGCTTTGATAAATGAGAAAAAACTGGACTTGGATAAAGACTTGGTTACACAATTTGACACTCTTGAAGTTGAAAAGAATATCACAAATCCAACTGTAAGGGAAAGAAGGGAAATTTCAACTTATGGCGTTGAAACAAGCATTGATTTACAGCAGTTAAAGAAAATAAAGGAATTGATATTAAAAGTGCAAAGAAAGACTATAATGATATTGAGAGAATGATTAAACAAAATGCCAAACGAAATAACTACGGGGTATCAAATTCAATGTTTATTGTGCAGTTATATTTGGAAAACAAAATATCCACAGGTATCAGCCAAATGTCCCTCTTGCCATAGCCGAATTTATGGTACTGGAAATTATACAATTCGTACTCAGTATGTTCATTACGAAAAGACTGAAGAAGAGAAAAGGCAAACTAGGGTGAAAATTGGTGTGGCTATGTTTGTGTTTTGGATTGCCCTTATCTCATTTGTTTCTAAAACAAGTTTTCAATGGTTTTTTGGTTTATTTATGAGTGCTCCATTGTTTGGAATATGGTTTTTCATGGCTTGTAAAAAGCCTAAAGAAGAGGCAAGTGAGGCAAATCTAAAAAGTGAAAAATCAATAAAAGTGTCTACAGACAAAAAAGAAGTTAAGACTACTTTGAATTGCCCCAATTGTGGAAAAGATTTTGATTATGTGCACAAAATTGGAAAGGAGGGGAATTTAAATGCAATATGTAGCCATTGTAAATCGCATTTGAGCATTTCAACAGATTTAACTACACACTATAACTGTGAATATTGCGGTAAAAAATTTGATACGAAAACCCAAGCCGAAAATCATGAGAAAAGATGCAAAAAGAATAGATGAAAAAATAGTTTATATTATTGGAGCAGGTGCATCTAAAGAAGAGGGCATACCAATTTTAAAAGATTTAAAATGTGCTTTAAAAATCTTGATTGGTATTTCTTCAAATTATTCTGAAATAGATCAAGAAACACTAAAAAAAGTATCCGAGCTTTGGGAAAATAGTTTTCCAGATAAAAACATAGAAGAAGTAATGACTTGTCTAGCAAATAGTAAACCAGAGGACTACCAAGATTTTAAATATGCTTATGTTGCGATTATTATTTATTATTCCTATTATTATGATTATTATAGATGTATTAGAAAACATCCTAAAAGCTACTCGCAAACATATGTCCAATTTATGAGGAGAGTATTATTAGAAAATGCTAATATTATATCTTTGAACGTTGATAATCTGATTTGCGATTGTATAAGATTGGATGAGAAACTAAATGACGAGTTATTCAATAAAATTGATCCAAGTAAAAAAGAAAATTTTGAGACAATTTCTGTTGAGGCGAGAAGAGAGATTGTGAGTTGTTTAACTGATAGCTGGCCTTTTGAATTTTATAGAATTCATGGTTCGGTATCATTTCCGAATTATAAGGAAGGGAAAGGAAATGACATAACAATTTCATCACAATCACATTTTCAAGACCTAAAAAATGGGAATTTTAGGATTGAATTCCCAAACTTTAAAAAATATTATAAAAACCATCCTGATTTTTATGATTGTTCTGATTCAATAAAAAAAGCTAAAAAAATAATAATCATCGGGCATTCCTTTCCAGAATCTGATAAGAAGTGGATATCCAACTTTGATGAGTCTGTAGCTCAAAATGCAAATAATCCAATTATAGAACTAATTAATCCTTCCATTAATTTAGAAAATATCTCTTCCAAACATAAAAATAAAATGAGGATAATCCCAATTACTTTTGGAAAATATTTATCTAGTCTAAATAACATAAATTCTTAATATCTAACCTAATTGTGAGTGTGCCCCAATCCGTTCGTCGTGTGCCTCGAGTAATAATTGATTTTAATAGATGTTAGACATGATTAAAGCGAAGTTTTTATTTCACTTGCTTTCAAACTCGCACAACTGCAGTCTTTCCATCAAATCAGCCACGAACCTTGCAGCCTGCGCCCCGTCCACAATCCTGTGGTCGTAAGTCAATGACAAAGGCAGTATTTTTCTTGCCTCTATTTTGCCGCTTCTCACAACCGGCTTTTCTGTCACTCTTCCAACGCCAAGAATCGCGCTTTCAGGATAGTTGATGATTGGGGTGAAGAATTCAACTCCCACAGAGCCGAGGTTGCTGACAGAGAATGTGCCGCCTCTTAAATCCATCAAATTAGTCCTTTTGCTTCTTGCGTCATTTGCGAGCTTGTCAATGTCCTTTGCAATTGTTTTTATGTCCTTTGCCTCAGCCCCTTTAACCACAGGAACAATCAAGCCTTCCTCTGTGTCAACCGCCACTCCAATATTGTAATATTTTTTCAGAATGATTTCCTCTCCTTCAAGCGATGCGTTAAGGTATGGGTGCTCTTTGAGGCAGAGAGCAACTGCCTTGACAATGTAAGGCATGAAAGTAAGCTTTATTCCCTCTTTTTCATATTGCGATTTTTCCTTTTCCCTCAATGCGGCAAGCTCTGTCACATCAGCCTCGTGCATGTTGGTAAGCTGCGCTGCTGTGAAAATTGAGTCTGTCATCTTTTGCGCAACAATTTTTTTAATGCCGTGCAATTGCACTCTTTCAACGTAGCCAAAGAAGTCGTATTTTCTGGTGACTTTAATTCCGGCAACCTCTTTTTTAACGCTTCCAGATTTTTGCACATCTTCAATAGTGACTCTGCCTTCTGGACCTGTTCCTTTTAGATTTGCCAAGTTGATATTTAATTGCTTTGCAAGGTTTCTAACAGCTGGAGTTGCCTGAATAGAAGATTGTATTGCTGATGTTATTTCTTTTTTGTTTGTTTGAATCGGCTTTACATCCTTTGCCTCTTCAAGAAAACCGACAACAGAGCCCGTGTACGGAACATCTGATTTTGCCTCTTTTTTTGGCTCATGTTTTTCCCGCGCCTTTGCTTCCATGTGTTTTTTTGCATCAGCATCTGTTTCATGCTCCTCAAGGATTGTAACCATTGTCTCGCCGACATGAATTATGCCGCCTGCAGCAACATGAAGCTTGAGTATTTTGCCTGACTTTGGAGACGGCATTTCAACAATTGCCTTGTCTGTCTCAATCTCGCCAAGAGGCTGGTCTGCCTTTATCCTGTCGCCTTCCTTGACAAACCACTTTACAATTTCTCCCTCGTGGATCCCCTCCCCCACATCCGGAAACTTGAATTCGTAAGGCATTTTATTGGAATTTCGTATTGTTTTTTATTTTATTTCCACTTTCCAGTCTTCTTCAGTTAACTCCAATTCATTTATTATTTGCAAACAAAAGTTTTTAATACTTTCTGCTGACAAATTTACTTCAGCGTAAAATCCATTCGACAGTTTCTGTGGGACCCTCATTCCATCCATTATCTTATTAATCTTATTTGGATATTCATCAATTAATAATTTAAATTTTTCTTCATCAATTGTATATACTACTTCAAGAGTTTTAATCAAAACATCCTTCCATGATGTTACATTAATTTTCTGACCACATATTAAGAGAGTAGTAGGTTTAGTGCCTGTGACTTTGTTAGTAATAACTAATCTAGGTTGTTCTGTAGGTTCTGTATCACCCCATAAGGAAGGCCAAATTTCAATTGCTTTATCAGTTAAATAACTAGCCCTTTTTAATATTTCTTCTTCATTCCAGTTACTGACGTTTCTAAAGTATTGTCTATTTAACTCAATATGACTAACATTAATGAAATACTCTTTTTTCATATCATATAAATTGTTTGACATTTCAGAATTGTAGTCTTGTCCAACTAATGTTAAATTTCCGATTGTGTGTAAACAAATATCATGAATATTCCGCCAATCTTCGCCTAAATAACGCTCCCAATAAATAGTCAATGTTTGTGGCATGATATGCTCAAGTGTTAATTCTTCAAAAGGCACCTGTTCCCCATGATGATAATTAGATTCGAATGTTTCTAAGATTAGTTTCGCTTTCTCATTTCTGTCTCCAGCCCCATATAATTTTGCAGTTGAAAATTTTTCTCTGAATTCTCTGTTTTTTGGATAATTTTTTACTCTTAAATTTTCTTTAAGTGATACAATTAAATTACTTGAATTCAAACTTCTGTATAAAAAAGGGAATATCTTATTAAGCTGATTGGTTGGAACTCCACAAATAAACCTACGCATTATAAAGTTTTCAAGAATTCCTAGGAGTTCATAAAATATATTTGAGGTTATAATACCCATTTCATAATCATTATAAATATTCAACAAAAATGGATAAGCAGTTGTAACATCAATTCTATTAAGTCTTTTTAGTTGAATTCTAATATTTTCATTACTTTCTAACTCTGGATTTAATAATTTAGTATAGTATTTTGAAAATTTATATACTTCAGTTAGATATTCTATTAATTTATCATCATTCATTTTGTCTGCATAAACCTTTAGAGAAGAATAGATTTCACTTTCCTTTACTTCTCTGCTATCTTTAATTAAAAAATGCCTAATATAAGTTGTCAGATTTTCTGAAAGAGCATCCTGAATTGGCTTCCAAATTGATAAATAGATTTCTTCTTGTTTGTCTACATGGATTCTCATAAAAAAATAATTTCGAATCAAGTCTCCTTGCGTTAATGGAAGTCCTTTGTAATTCAGACCCTCAAAAATTAAATAAGGATTATCCTCCTTTTCCAAAGTAATACTAACTATCGATAGGTTGGCTATTAATATATTCTTCAGTTTTTCTGGGTTAGCATTACTCTTAGTTATTTCTTTTAGAAAGTATTTGTAAGCTTTATTTATTTGGCTTTCTGATTCAAAACTTATGCTTTTAAGTATTTTAAAAAAGAATTCCCTATCACCCTGAGTCGGAAGTATTTTATAATAATCATTTCCGTTTGCGTATTTATTGAACATGTATAGGTCTTCAATTTGTTTTGATAACGTTCCAGACGTTTTAGAAATATCTCTCAAGACGCTCAATAATATATAAAAAGTAGTTAGTCGTTGTTGACCATCTATTAGCAAGAATTTGGACACTCCTTCAGGTTTAGATTGGACGGGCATAGTCACGATTGAACCCATAAAGTGGTCCTTTGGAACTGGTGTTTCATATAACTCAATTAGGTCATCCCAGAAGATTTCCCATTGTTTTCTGTCCCAACTATAAACTCTCTGAAATAGGGGTATGACATATTGTTTTGTTCCTTCGATAAGTAATTGAAGTTTTGTTTCAGATGCTTTCATTGTGTTTATAATTAAAAATAATTTTTAATTAATTTAAACCTTAAACTTATAATTAAATTTTTCCTAAAAACTCATTACCTTTTCAATCCCCTTAATAATTCTGTTAACATCCGGCAAAAAGTAATTCTCAAGCTTAGCCAATGGGAACGGGACATCTGGGGAAGTAACTCTCACAACAGGAGCTTCAAGGCTTAATAATGCTTTTTCATTTATCGCTGCGATAAGCTCTGCTGCAAAACCGCTTGTTCTTATCGCTTCGTGCACAATGACACATCTCCCTGTCTTTTTGACAGAGCTGATTATTGTTTCTGCATCATATGGATTGATTGTCCTTAAATCAATCAGCTCAACGGAATATTTATTATTCAGCTTTTCAATTGCATCAGAGCATGTCTTAACCATTGCGCCCCATGCAATAAGCGTTAAATCGTCTCCTTCCTGCACGATGTTGGCTTTGCCTATCGGCACAATGTATTCTTTTTCAGGAATGTCCTGCTTTATCGCGCGATAAATCCTCATCGGCTCGTAGAAAATCACAGGATCGGGATCCCTTATGGCTGCTGCAAGCAATCCCTTGGTGTCATAAGGGTTAGAAGGAATAACCATTTTTATTCCGGGAATGTGGGAAAATAACGCTTCTCCTGATTCGCAATGCAGTTCCAAAGCCCTTATTCCGCCTCCATACGGTGTTCTTAAAACCAATGGGCAGGTAAATCTTCCCCTGCTTCTCATCCTGATTCTGCCGGCATGGCTAAGCAATTGATCGAATGCAGCATATACAAACCCGCTGAACTGGATTTCAGCAACAGGCTTTAATCCGTTCACAGCCATTCCTATTGAAGCTCCTACAATGCCAAGCTCTGCCAATGGCGTGTCAATCACCCTATTAGAGCCAAACTCCTTCTGCAAGCCTTCAGTTGCCCTGAAAACGCCTCCATTGACTCCAACATCCTCGCCAAGCACAACAACATTCTTGTCCCTAGCCATTTCCTGCCTCAATCCCATTGTTACTGCCTGGACAATATTTGCTACAACCATTTTATTTTGATAATTTGTTAATTATTTTTTATTAAATTTAATCCGCTCACTTCGTTCGCATTGTCTTGGCACGTCGGCATTCGGCAGTTGAGGAAGCTTTCCTTCGTGCTCCTCCTCCGTACCTATTTATTTACCACAGCTAGGTACACTGTCCTGAGCTGGGTTCCCATCAACCGCAAAATTAGTTGACGCTTTATTTAAGTGGGATTTGCAATCCCACGAACTTTGCAGATGCTGGGAAGCGACGTGATTGAATTTATTGTTAGCGTTTTGAATTTAGTTTATTGAAATCTTTTTTATTGATTTTTATTTCCCAAACAAATCCTCCATTTCCTCTTTCTGCTGTTGTGTCATTTCCGCAAAAACATATTTAAAGATGTCCTTTGGGTCTGCAGGAGGCAATTTCTCAAACTCTGTGACTGCCTTTTCAATGACTTCCTGCGACTTGGTGAGAACGTTGTTCTTGTAGGCATCATCTAATAATTCCTTTTTGCGCATGTACTTTTCGAGCCTTTCAATCGGGTCTTTTTTACTCCACAATTCAAGCTCTTCCTTTGTCCTGTACTTGGAAGCGTCATCAGATGTGCTGTGGTCTGCCATCCTGTAAGTGTAGCATTCTATTAAAGTAGGCCCTTTTCCGTTTCTTGCCTTGTCGACAGCGTCTTTGGCTGCCTTATAGACTGCAAAAACATCCATGCCGTCAACCTGAATGCCTTCTATGCCGTAAGCAATTGCCTTTTGCGCAATTGTCTCGGAATGGGTTTGCTTTGCCCTTGGCACAGAAATAGCATATTGGTTGTTCTCGCATATGAAGACAGCAGGCACCTGGAAAACCCCAGCAAAATTCATTGCCTCATGAAAATCGCCTTTAGAAGTTGCCCCGTCGCCAAAATAAACAGCAGACACTTGTTTTTTGCCCTGCAACTTGGCTGCAAAAGCAGCGCCTGCAGCATGGACTGTTTGGGTTCCAACAGGAATTGCAATAGGGAAATTATTGACATTTTGCGGGCTTATAGAACCTCTTTCATCGCCACCCCAGTATTGGAAGACCTGCACAAGGGGGTGCTTTCTCGCTATGAGCAATGCGCTGTTCCTGTACATCGGAAAGATAAAGTCCTTGTCCTCAAGAGCCATTGCGCTTCCAACCTGGCATGCTTCCTGCCCCTTGAACTGGATGTAAGTGCCTAATCTTCCCTGCCTCTGCATGTTGAAGGCTTTCTGGTCAAAGACCCTTGTAAGAACAAGCATCTCGTAAATCTTCTTTATTTCGTCATTTGAAAGCTTGGGCATCAATGCTTCATCGCAGCTACCGTTTTCATCCAGAATCTGCAAGTACTCTACATTGAACTCTTTTAGCACCTTTTTTACCATGACACCCTCTTAAAGCCAGATTTTCAGCGGATTTATAAAGTTTTTTGATAGTGTTTTTGGGATTATATATTTTGGGTTATATAGATTTACTGGACAAATTCCACATTATCCATTTCTTTGAACTCTCTGTCACCCGTTAAGAATCTCAAATCATTTTTTAAAGCCAAAGTGTATCCTATGCAGTCCACATAAGAAAGTTTTTTGTTTTTTAGTTTTAATTTCATAGCATCAAAAATAACATCGTCGCTGATTTCAATAGCAGAGTCCCTAAATTGAAAATAGCCTGCCATTGCCTTTTCTTCACCCATATCCCTTAGCAAGCTGTAATATAGTTCTGCTAAATTAAATTTGCTTGTGGTTATAACTTCCTCAAAGTATTTAATATAATCAGGATTTCTTTTTACTATCTCAACTAAAGCATAAGTATCGAAAAAATATTTCATTTTTTGGACTTTTCCTCAGCCAAAATATCAGAAGCACTTTCCCATCCAGCGCGCATCTCATCTTTTATTTCTTGTGTGCTTCTTTTCCACTCTGGAAACATTCCAAAAACATCCTTAACTTTGACTCTCTTCTTTATTTCTATGATTATCTTTTCATTCGGCTTTATACCTTCTTCTTCCACAACTTCTTTAGGTATAACCACTCCTATTGAAGAGCCCCATTTCCTTGTTTTAGCTTGTATTTCCACCATAATATAACTTAGTTATATTTAGTTATATTTAAATTTATCGATTTTTAAAATTTTACTCCCTGCTTCTTTAATTACTTTCAAGTGGTTAAAAACGAAAGATTTAAATAATGGTTAATCTTTTAATTCGCTTATGACATACACACCTAGTAGGAGGGATTAATCAAAATGAGTAATCCACAGGCTGTTTCAGACAAGCAGAGAATAGCTGATATACTTAGTGATTTAAATTCTAGAGGTAGTTTAACTGCCTCAGTAGTCAATTCTTCAAGTGGTACTCCAGATATAATTGTGGAACCAAAGGATAAAGGAAATAGGATGGCTATCCATGATTTGGAAAGTGCTTTGTCACAACTAATTGACGATGGAACAAAAGTTGAAAGTTTGGCTAGTCAACGCAGTGGAGCTTTAGGGCGTTTAGTTGCAAATTATGTGATTAAATATGGTAATGATCAATATTTAGTGATATTCCAAGAAAGACAAGATAAAGATTCGTCTGCTTATTACAGATTTCCTGGTGGCATATAGTAATTCCTAATAGCAGTTAAACTTTATACTTCAATTAACTAAATCAATTTTTTATTTTCTTACCACATTCCCCACAAACATTTCTCAAGCTTTGCAAGAACTTCTCACAAAAGGCTTAAACTTTAATCACAATTTTTTTCGCTTTCAGTTCACTTGCAGAAATAACGTCTTTATACTTTTTTCTAGTCTCTTCTAGCTCTTTTAATAGCTCTTTATCTGACATTTTTGACATCTTTTCCCTTATTCTGTGCAGTTCCTTCATTGCTTTAGGCTCTTTTGTCATATTTCCTCCGGCGTTACTATGAATATTTGTTTGTAGCCTCTATTTAAATTTATTTTGTTTACACCAATCATAGTTTTTACTTTGACAATATGTTCAAGGTTCCAGCTTACAATAGTACCAATTTCGTTAAGACTTGCAATAGCTATGTGCAAGGCGTCATTTAAAAACTTTTCTGGGATTATTCCTTCGCTTACGTAAATTCTAGCTAATTTTGAAGCTTCTTCATTCGTTGCTAGAGTTTTGAATGGATGGTTAGTGATTAGTTCTAAAAGTGCACTCCTTTTTGGCTCTTTTGTTTTTTCTAATTCATTAATCACTAAATCTGATATAAACAAATCAAAATCATTCAATTTGTTGGCAAAAAATACTTTGGTAATTTTCTGCTTTTCTGGAGCATCTTCTGCAAATATAAAATTAAAAACTGATGATTCAAGGTAAAGTTTCATATTGTTTATCCCTCTTAATAACATTCCTCACGAACATTTCCCCTGCCCTGTAAGAACTCCTCACAAATGGCCCGGAAGCGCAGAACAGGAAGCCCAATTCCAAGGCTTTTTGCCTGAAATACTCAAATTTTTCAGGGGCAACATATTCATTTACTGCAATGTGCCAGTCAGTTGGGCGCAAATATTGTCCAATTGTTAAAATATCAACATTAATTTTTCTTAAATCCTTCATTGCCTGCACTACTTCTTCGTCAGTTTCCCCCAAGCCGAGCATTATGGATGATTTTGTGTAGATTTTCGGGTTTAGTTTTTTTACATTATTCAGGACTTCCAAAGATTGCCTGTAATTAGCCCTTGCATCCCTTACTTTACTTTGCAATCTTTCAATAGTTTCAATATTGTGGGCAATAACATTAGGCTTTGCGTCAATTATTTTTCTTAATGCTTCAGCATCTCCTTCAAAGTCAGGTATTAAAACTTCGACAATCATTTCAGGGTACTCTTTTTTTATTTCCCTGATGCACTCTGCAAAATGTGAAGCGCCTCCGTCTTCCAAGTCATCTCGGTTGACAGAGGTTAAAACAACATAATCAAATAATTTTATTTCTGCAAGCGCTTTTGCGAGCTTTTTCGGCTCTTCTGCATCAAGCTGCTTCATTGGGTTGCCTGTTTTCACAGCGCAGAATTTGCAGCCGCGAGTGCAGACGTCACCCATGAGCATGAAAGTTGCTGTGCCGCCATTCCAGCACTCGGAAATGTTGGGGCAATGGGCAGACTCGCAAACAGTATGTAAGCTGTGCTGATTTAAAGTGATTTTTATGCTGGAGAAATTGTCATTTGTTGATATTTTAATTTTGAGCCATTGGGGCTTTTCCAGTTTTTGTTGCATTTTAAATGTTGAAATTAGGTTTTATATCTTTAAAATTTCAATCCGTCCTTCGGACATTATTTACAGCTCGGCGGCACAGGCAGCCAATATCTTTGTCATTACTTTTAGCTCACAGCCTCTCCACCTCGCCTATACATTAAAGCAGCAAGGCAATCAGCCCTGAGCTGGGCTCCCAAGGGGGACTTTTTACGAAGCAAAAATGTCGCCCAGCGTGTTAACGGAGCTATGCCGTTATTGGGAAGCGACGTTTTTTTGGATTGAATTTTATTAAATGTCAAATCTAAACCTCTTTTTACTTCAATTCTCCCAAAGCCCATGCCTTAAGTTTTTCATATTTCTGGTTGCCGCAGAGCTTCTTGCCTGTTTTTTCGTTGTAAAACAAAGGTATGCCGCCGCAGAATACGCTTCCATCAGGATTCCTGTCAATGCTTTCAAGGAAAGCCGCATTCTCTGCATTGTGCCATACTTCAATATGCTCTACCTTTAATCCAGTTTCCTTTTCAAGCTGCTCAACCAATGGATTCATTTCCCTGCAGTGCACGCACTCTGTCCCTGTGAACATTATCAAGCGGTTAGCCATTTTAAATTGAACTTGTTTTGTATTGTTTTTATTTAAATTTTTTTGTTTTATAATAGATACAATGTTCCATAATACCCTATTAAAGAACCAAGTAAGCCGATGATTATGCCTCTCAAAATTGAGCCAATCTTTCTTTTTAGGTAATAAGCAGAAACCAGCAATACAATCCAAACTAATGCAGCAAAGAATGTGTACAGCATCGCCTTGTAGAATATGCTTGTGAAAACAATTATTGCAAAAGCCCTTGCAATGTGCAGGTTTGAATCTTTAATTATAAAATAAAGTATGAGGATAACAATCGCTGTTATAATCATTTGGTAAACAAAAACATTGTATTTTCCAATTATTGCCCTTATAACAACCAGAAAATAAAATGGGACGCTGCCAAAGGCAAACAAGTCCCTTGCAGTTTCCTTAAGCCAGGATGATTTCATGAGTTAGAAATATTTGCGGTAGTTTATTAATTTTGTGGGAGAGAAAGAACTAGCGCGAATTTTCCGGAGCAGCCTAATCTGCATGTTCGCTTTGGGCTTTATGGAAAAGGAAATATTGTGCTATCATCAAGAACCAATTTTAAACCTTTAACTAAACAATCCTTGCCTGTTGCCTGCGCCTCTTGCTGGAGCCTTTCAAGCTCACCAAAATTAAAAATAGATGGGCCACCACTAAAATCTTTATCTGTAAATACAACCCTTGTTTCGCCTTTTTGTTTAGCTTCTCTTATCTTTTCATAAGGTACTTTGTAAGGACCAAGATCAACATAGTCATGTCCATTAAAAATGCAAATCGCACCATCTGTCACTAGACCGACAGGACCGAGTTTTGGTACGCCACCAAATGTCCTAGCTATTTCGTCCTTCGGCACGTAGCCAATTGATAACTCCAACCTATCTACAACCTATCTACAACCTTATTATAAGCTGCTAAGATTTTTTCTATCATATTCGCTCATAAAATAACAGCTGTATAAATAATTTTCTGTAAAAAGCTTACTTGTTCTCCAAAAATACAGTATCTTTTGGCACAAAAGGCGGCGAAGAAAACAGGATTATCTCAACCGGAGTGTCGCCAATCCTTTCCAAGCTGTGCGGAACTCCTGCAGGAATTGCAACAAGCTGCCCGGGGCCAACCTCGGCAGTAACATCCCCCACAGTTCCCTTTGCCCTTCCTTTATACACATAAACAAAATGGTTTTCCTTTGGGTGAATATGCATGGGTATTTTGCCGTCTACTCTTATCAATTCTATGCCTCCTGTTTCTGTTGAAGCAAGAATTGTGTACTTAAAATAATCAGTTTCCATGTCAAGCTGCCCGAGCCTTTTAGGAACATCAAAAATGTCGGCTTTCAACGGCTTTTGAGCCAGAGTTTTAATATTGCCTGGAAGAATATAGCCGACAACAATGCCTAAAACAAAGAGAACAACAAAAATAGCCCGCATTGTCTTTTTCTTCATAATGGTAATTCCTTGTAGCAGTTATATAAATACTTTTTGGTAGTGGTTAAGAAATTTTACTACTGGGAGAAACAACAAATAAAAATCAGATTATCTCTATATCCTCCTTACCCATGCTTCTCTCGCAATAGTGGCACTTGATTTTCAAAGGGTCTTTTTTGGAAACATAGAACTTGGTTGGAATCTGCTCGTTGTTTGTTATGCACACCGGATTTGAGCACTTGACTACATTGTCAATCACTTCAGGGGTTTTTACCTTTATTTTCTCCTTTACATCATAATTCTTGATTATATTTACAGTCGCATCAGGCGCAACAATCGCTATTTTATTGACCTCTTCCTGCGTCAGGCTTTTTCCAGCGACCTTGACAATGCATTTTTTCCCTATTCTTTTGCTTTGCAGATTTGTGGCTATCGACACAATCCCCTTGTGGTTTGCCAAGTCAAGTATTTCAACAACCTTGAAAGCTGCATCCGTTGGAATATGGTCGATGACAGTGCCGTCTTCTATGGCGCTTATTTTCAGCTCTCTTTTAATTTCTTCTTTTGGAGCTAAAACCGCTTTTTTTGCCCTTATTTTTTCTTTTGCCCTTCTTATTCCGGCCTTTTGCTTTTTTCTTTTAGCCATTATTTTACCTTCCCGAGCACCAAGGCAAGCAAAGCTTTTCTTGTAGGAATTCCGTTCGCAGCCTGCTCAAAATAGGCCGCATGCGGAGTCGCATCAACGCTTTTGTCAATCTCGCTGACTCTCGGCAGCGCGTGCATTATTTTCAGCTCTTTTTTCACATTTTGAAGAAATAAATTGTCAATCCGGTAGATATCCTTAAATTTCTCATATTCCAAAGGATCAGGAAACCTTTCTTTCTGTATTCTCGTGACATAAAGCACGTCCAGCTCTTTGCTGAACCTTGCCAAATCCGATGTTTTGAAGTACTTTATTTTTTTCCGGAACAGCTCGTCAAGGTAGCTTTCAGGAATCTGCAGCTCGTCAGGAGCTATGAAATAAAAGATCGGGTTAAAATGCGACAATGCAATTACAAGGCTGTGCACGGTTCTGCCGTATTTTAAGTCGCCCACAAAGCCGATGTGCAGCCCGTCCAGCCTGCCTTTTATTTTTTGTATTGTGTACAAGTCGAGAATTGTCTGTGTCGGATGCTGGTTTGCGCCGTCACCGCCATTGATTACGGGCACAGAGGCTGCTTCTGCTGCAAGCCTTGCACTCCCTTCAAGGGGATGCCTTATCACAATGGCATCGGCATACTGCTCAATCATTTTTATCGTGTCCCAGAGGGATTCGCCTTTTTGGATTGAGGTTACATTGGCTGTTGAGAAGCCAATCACGGTGCCTGAAAGCTGCTCCATTGCTGAAGTGAAGCTGAGCCTTGTCCTTGTCGATGGCTCAAAGAACAATGCAGCAAGAATCCTTCCCTTCAATAGATTGCTTTTCGGCTTTTGCTCCATCTGCCTTGCAGCTTTCAGAATGTACAAAATCTCTTCCTTTGAGAAATCGTTGATTGAGATTATATCTCTTCCTTTGAAGTCCATGTCAAAAAAATTAAGGAATAATGATGGTATATAAATATTATGATTCCAGTATACAAAAATGGTTAAAAACAGGCTTTTTGAGAAAAAGCGTGCCCTATAGGTGATGAAAAAGAATGGGATTTGATATTTAAGGGTTGCGTTTTATGCCTGCTCAGAAGCGCATCTCTCGCAAAGCAGGGAGCCTTTTACTTTAGTGACATTTTCTACATAAGCGCCGCAGCCCTGGCAGATTGCCTCATTTGAAATGATTCTGTTGATTGGCTTTCTTGTCTCTTCCCTAAGCTCAAATTTTTCCACAAGAAGCTCAAAAAGCTGGGGCTCAATCTTCAGCACATCCTTTAATGTCAGCAAGCCGACCATCTGCCCTTTGTCAACAACAGGCAAATGCCTTATGTTTGAATCGCGCATTTTTATCAATGCATCGTAAATGTCGTCATTCGGGCTTGTCGTGATTAATTTTGTCTCCATGAAATCCTTTACTTTTTTCGCCAAAGGATTGATGCCTTTTGCAATTATCTTTCTTACAATGTCCTGCTCAGTTATAAGCCCCTTTGAATGATGGTTGTCATTGATGACCAATGCGCCGACGTGATTCTGCACCATGACTTTTGCGCATTCCTCGAGCGATGCTTCTGCAGAAACAGAAATTGGCTTGGTCGTCATGCAGTCATGAACTTTGTATCCAGTTTTCATAAAAAAAGAATTGTTTTTGATGTTTAAATATGTTTCTATGCAAAATTTAAAGATTAAGAAAATTCTATGAAAATTTATAAAATCGTAGGGCGAATACCCACTGATTTATCTGTGGTGTGAAGCCCGTCGCCTCCTTCTAGTGTTTGTCATGGGAGGCGGAAGAAGCTTTTTTCATGATTTTAAGATATCTTTTAATTTCTTTTGTAGAAATTTCATTAGCAAAATACTTTGAAAATTCAGCTGTAATTTTTCTTCTTAGTTTGTAGGAATTTGCATTTTTCATGTATGCTATCCAACCTTCCAAAGAATCATAAATTGAATCATAATCAATTTCATGCAATTTGTATTCCTGCGCTAGTGACTTTAGCTTTCGCTTCATCTTCCTGATGTTTGACTTCTTGAGCAGTTTATGATAAAAGAAAACGCGAAAGCCAAGAAAATTAACGCAGTTGCCCAATATTAAAATTTTAGATTTATCTGGATGCAACTGAATCTTTAATTTGTTTTTCAAAAACATATTAATCTCTTCTTTGTAAAACTCCAAATGCCCCTTACCTCTTCCAAAAATAACAAAATCATCAACATAGCGAATGTAATGCTTTGCTTTCAGTTTGGTTTTTACAAACCAGTCAAGCTCGTTAAGGTACACATTTGCAAAAAATTGGCTTGTAAGATTGCCCAGAGGCATTCCTTTAGTTTGAGAAGAAGAATTTGCCAAAATCTTTCTGATGAGCCATATAATTCGTTTATCTGCTATCTTGTTTTTTATGATTTTGAGCAGTATATTGTGGTCAACATTCTCAAAATATTTTTGAATATCAGCTTTTAAGATATAACATTTTGCTGTGTTGTTCCTGCTTGCCTTTCTTTTGAAAAAATCGAAGCGTTGCAGTGCTTTTAGCGTTCCTTTGCCTATCCTGTTAGCATAGGAATCATAGATAAAACTTTTTTCAAAAATCGGCTCGATTATATTGCAGAGAGCGTGATGCACAACTCTATCCCTGAAATCAGACTTTGATATTTTTCTTGTCTTTGGGTCACGGATTGTGAAATTCACCAATGGCTTAGGGCTGTAGCAATGCAGAAGAAGCTCTAAGCGAAGCAAAAGCAGATTTTCCTTGAGATTCTTCTCAAAATTGATGACATAAGATTTTGTCGTCTTGTGCTTTTTTGCTTTTTTGTAAGCAAGAAAAAGATTATCGTAAGAGCATAATGCGCCATATAAATCCATAATGAAAATCCTCGACAAAAGGTCATTCCAAAAGCGCCGTTGTTGTTGTCAAGATTCCTGTTGTTGCCATTGACATTGAAGTCGTTGTCAGGGCCATAGACACGCACCCAAGCGCTAGCCACTTTACCTATTATCACCGCAGGTTCAGCCGTATAACCCTAAGGATATGTGTCCCTGCTGAATTTCATAGCTTCCAATGAAAAGCCTTAGTAAAATGGCGTGTGGCCTTTAAACCATTGCTCATGGCTGTCGAGGCAGAAATAAAATAAGAAAGGCGATATTTAATTCTTTCTACTTTTTCGGCCCGCCTTCGGCGGTTTTTTCAAAACGCACCCCAAAAGCGCCGCTGAAGTCGTCAAGATCCCTGTTGTTGCCAAGGACAAAGAAGACGTTGCCAGGGCCATAGACACGCAGCCTATTTGTATATGGGCCTTTTTGAGATTTGGTATAACCCTCATTGTCAAAAAACATTGATTGGGTGCTTCTTCCTTGTTTTTTTAGCCAATTACCATAATCCTGAGCATTAATTCCCAGACTTTCATCAGAAAACAATCTGGATGTTAATTCAGTCTGCCCAAATTCAGAAACTGGTATATCTGTTTGTCCATGCTTGGCAGTGAATGCAGTGCCTTTTTTTAGCATTTCATCAACCATAGCGTAAACTAAATCTCTTTGATTCTTAGGAATAACGTATTCTTTGCCTTCCCTATGAGCATCAACTAAATCAGCTATGCCGACTTGCTTGCTTATAGCTCCGTCTGGAACTATGACAACCTTATTGTTTTTATCATCATAAAAAACATCAGCATTTGTCCTGCTGTATGGACTAAACTCGTTGGCATTTTCTGCATTTGCTCTAAGAAAACCAAGCTGTGCTGGAGAAATCATGCCAAGTTTATTAGATGCAAAAGAGGCTTCCTGAACATTTAATGGCGCTTCTTTGCGGCCATAAGTAACTGTATATAATCCTGCATTTGTTTTATTGACTTGCATTTCCAAGTTAGGATTCATTTTTTATCTCCAACAAGTATTTATAAGAGGAGAAAACACTTTTGTTTATAAACCTTTCGTTTTACTGCTACTATATAGTGGCAAAGTTAAAATTGAGCGATAATTGTTTTGTTTAATACACTAACATTGAATATACGGAATATAGAAACCTTTAAATACTAAATAACCTTTATACTAATTATTATAACCTAAATGGTGATTATTTTGTTGAGTGAATTTTTAAGGCAAAATAAAAACGCAAGAAAAATATTTGGCAGGAAAGAAATAGAAATAATCCTAAAACAGCTAGACGGACTGCCATTAAGCCAGTCAGAAAGAAACAGGCTGAGCAGGGACATAAAGCCAAAATTGGAGTTCATGCACGAAATTTCAGAGTTTAACAAAGAGTTCAAATTAAAAAAAGACCAAAATGTAAAAAAGCTTATTGACAAGGCTGTCAATATAATCCTGCAGGATGAATTGAAAGATAGAATAACAGCTATACTTTTATTTGGCTCTCATGTAAAAGGCGAAGTTACTAAAAGATCAGATATTGACATTTGCGTGATTTTCACCGACATAACTCTGGAAGAAGCTACCAGATTTAGGATAAGAATTTCCGGCGAATTTTCAGAAAAGGTGGATATACAGGTGTTTAATGTATTGCCGCAAAAGATTAAAAAGTCCATAGCCGCAAATCATAAGATACTTTACAGAAAGAAGGATTTTGACAATCTTTCCTTTACAATACACTATTTAAAAGATGAAGATTTTTTCCTAAGACTGAACAGAATTGTAGGTGCTTCAACTTGAGCAAGATCAGCGATAAAATTAATGAAATTTATGGGTATCTTGAGGAGTTACCCAAGATAATACCTGGACAGTTTGAAGATTATAAGTCAAATAATTTGGCAAAAGCTGCTTGCGAGAGATATTTTGAAAGAATAGTTGAAGCAGTTACTGATGTTGCATTTATGGTTATAGTAAAAAGAAAGCTTAGAGTTCCAGAAGATGACACGGATGCTTTCAGGATACTTCTAGAAAATAAGATGATTGATGAACAGCTCTATAAAAAGCTAAAGCAGGCAAAAGGAATGAGAAATATCATTGCCCACCAATATGGGATTGTAAAAGATGAGGTTGTCTTTGAAGCGCTTACAGAAGAATTGGAAAATGATGTAAAAAAATTCATAGAGAGCATAGATAAACTGAATTTAAAATGAACTTCATAATAATACATGGTGTCTATGCAAGCCCTGAAGCTAATTGGTTTCCCTGGCTTAAGAAAGAGCTCGAAAGCAGGGGATACGATGTTATTGTACCGAAATTCCCAACGCCTTTGGACCAGAGCCTTGAAAGCTGGCTTAGGGTATTCTCAAACTATGAAAGCAAGGTTAATGAAGAAACAGTCATGATTGGCCACAGCCTGGGAACAGCATTCATTTTAAACTACCTTGAAAAAACCAGCAAAAAAATCAAGGCAGCATACTTAGTTGCCCCTTTTCATAAATTGCTTGGCATTGAGTATGACGAAATAAATAAAACCTTTTTAGATAAGGAATTCAACTGGGAAAAGATAAAAGGCAGCTGCAGTAAATTCTTTGTTTTTGCATCTGACAACGACAGGTACATTCCGCCTGAAGTTACTGAAGAAATTACAAAAAATCTTAATGCGGAATTCAACATTGTGCCTAACGGCGGGCATTTAAACAAAGAATCGGGCTATGAGGAATTCTATTTGCTGCTGGAGTGCATAATGATTGATTTGGATTGACAACAACCCTTAAAAACAGGCAAAAATTTCTAAATTCATGGAAAAACGCATCTTTACGGTTTTATTTATTGCAGTCTTTGCAACAATGCTTGGCACAAGCATAATAGAGCCGTTCATGGGAATTTACGCGGAAAGCTTGGGCGCAAACGGCTTCCTGATAGGCTTGATTTTCGGCTCTTTCACATTGTCAAGGGCTTTGTTCACGCCATTGATTGGAAGATTGTCTGATTTAAAAGGAAGAAAAAATCTTTTGGTTATTGGATTAGCGGGCTACACAATTTTGTCATTCTTTTATGCTGCGGCAGATACAACATCGTCTCTGATTATAATAAGGTTTTTCCATGGATTGGCGTCTGCAATGGTGCTGCCGATTTCAATGGCTTACATCGGCGATATTGCGCCAAAGAACGAGGAAGGCAAGTACCTTGGAACATTTACAATCTCGTTTTTCATGGGGCTGGCAGCAGGACCTGTCATAGGAGGAGCATTGCACTACATATGGCACATGAATGCTGCATTCTACGCAATGGGCGCGATAAGCTTTTTGTCATTATTGCTGCTTGTGTTTATGCTGCCCGAGATAAACGCCCACAAAAAGACAAAGCCTTCTTCGATTAGGGTTATCCTAAAAGACAAAACCATGCAGGCAATGTTCATTTTCAGGCTGATGAACGCTTTCGGAATATCCGCCTTAATGGGATTTTTGCCATTGCTTGCGGAAAGAATTAATATAACAATATTTCAAATTGGTTTTGTTGTGACAGCAAATTTGCTAGTGTCTTCCTTATTTCAAAGATATTTTGGCATTTTGGCAGATAAAAGCGATAAGGTTGCAATGCTTATTGCTGGAAGCATAATGATGCTTATTGCTCTTGCATTAATGCCTTTGTCAACAGGATTTTACACATTACTTTTATTCAATTTATTGATGGGTTTTGGCTCAGCTATTTCAATACCAGCAGGAAGCGCAATAACAGCGCAGCTCGGCAGAAAGCTCGGCATGGGCTCGGTAATGGGAATATTCAACACGGCATTTGGCATAGGGGGCGGCATAGGGCCGATAATTGCAGGCTTGATAATGGTTGCATTCGGCTTGGCAACTGTTTTTGTTTCATCGGCTATAATTGTATTGATTGGAACGATAATATTTTATTACCTGATGAAGAAGAATATGGAATATAAAGAATTGATAAAGGAGGTGCAAATATGAATGAGTCATTGAAAAGATTATTGCAAGAGTTAGAAGTCACAAGAATTTGAGAAGTATTTTAGTGCCTATTGGAAGTGGTGTTGAGTTTGCATCGAAATTGAAATAATTTCAAAATCAAAAAAATTTTCTCAGAATTTATTTAGAATTGATTGATTATACATACCAATCAATTGTGTTTTGAACTTCAACTGCATTCCTTCTTAGGGTAGATAATACTTCTTGTCTGTGAATAGGTACTGCAGCACCAGCAATACTAAATGCCATCGACATTGTTAACAACATTAAACCCAAATCTGTAATAAATCTTCTTCGATTTGTTGGAAAATTTTTATCATATACCTTACTCGTCCGATAGGATAGATAAGCTAATAAACCACCACTAACGGGATTTATAATCAAATTACCCACATTATCATCAAAATCTCCTCCTATGATTTGCATTAATTCTTCTGTAGATTTTTTATCAGTTTCATAAACATAAGTTGGAACTAAAAGTCTCCATCCACTAAATTTTTGGTCTATAAGTCTGTCGAATTCTTCAGGTATAGTCCTATTTCCACTAATTGCTTCGTCTATTAAATTATATTTAACCCGCCATTCCTCAAGAAGTTGTATAATTTCTTTGGATTTATCAACTACGAAATATTGTGGAGTTTCTCCAACTTGGTGTACTTGACTGAGTCTAATCTTTCTTAATTGTTCTACTAATGTTTCTGACATACAAATATTAGAAAAATTAATCTTTAATAATCTTTTGTTTTTGTAATGATAATTTTAAAAATTAAGATAAGTTTAAAAATATTATATCAACAATCAACTAAAAATAAATTAAACAAGTATATACAAAATGGACATATTTGCCCATGGATTGTGGAGCTTTGCAATTTTCCATAAAAAGAGATATGTATGGCTGGCAACCTTATTTGGAATTTTGCCTGATTTATTGTCTTTTGGGATTATTTTTGTGATTAATTTATTGAATGGGAATCTTCACAGAGGGCCTCCTGCATTAAGTTCGCTTCCGGATTGGCTCTTTGCAGCCTACAACATGACGCACAGCTTTGTGATGTTTATTTTTGTATTTGTGCTTGTTTATTTGGTAACCAAAAAATGGCTTTGGGCTTTGACTGCATGGGGAATACATATAATAATAGACATTCCAACACATTCAACAAGGTTTTTTCCAACTCCGTTCTTGTGGCCTTTGTCTGATTACGTATTTAACGGGATTAGCTGGGCAACTCCTTGGTTTATGCTGGTTAATTATTCTGCCATATTGATTGTGTTTCTTATGATTGCCCACAACAGGGCTAAAGGCAGGAAACGTGCAATAGCTTTAAAAAAGAATAAATAACACTTAGTTTATGGACAACACAGAAAAACTAAAAATCGAATACATCAATAAAAAACAGAAAATACAAGAGCGATTAAATCAATTCGAAAAATTCTTCAGTGAGCCTTATTCATGGCATTATGCAAGCGGCGAATTAAAACTGCTTCCTTCTGAGGCAAAAGACGACTACAGGCTGTTTGAGGAGCTTGCATTCTGCATTTTCACAGCCAACACAAGCGCCGAGATGGGTGCAAAAGCAGTTGATGCAGTTAGAAATGTTTTAATAAATGGCTCTGCAGATGAAATGACAAGAAGATTGGAAGGAATTTACAGATTTAACAATATCAGACCAGCACATATAATTCATACAAGAAATTATCTAAAAAATACATTAAATTTTCAATTGAAAAATAAAATAAAATCTTTCAAAAATAAAGATGAGCTTAGAAATTTTTTTGCACTAAACAAGGATGTAAAGGGATTAGGCATGAAAGAGGCATCTCATTTCCTAAGGAACATAGGATTCAGAGGTTATGCAATCCTGGACAGACATATAATAAATTCCCTTAACGAATTCGGAGTTCTCTCAACAAACGACAAGCCAAAGAATGCAAAAGAATATCTTGAAACAGAGCAAAAATTCATTGATTTCTCAAAACAGGCTGGAATTGACATGAATGAACTGGATTTATTATTGTGGAGCAGGAAGAACGGAAGGATTTTGAAGTAAGTTTTATAGAAATGGATGAGAATTCAAAAGAGTTCGATTATATGAAGGTTATACGCGCGGTAGAAAGCATGCCGTTTAATGTAGGCAAAAATCTGTTAATTGATTTCTTGCAGGGAAATTTAAAAAATGAATCTGTGAAAAGAAATAGTTTGAATAAAATGCCACTATTTGGATTTTTGCAGCTATACTCAAGAAAAGAAGTTGAGGAGATTGTTGAAAATTTACTCAGCAATAACCTGCTAGAATACCAGCAGCTGCCGGAGAACAGATTTATCAAAGTAATAGCAGTAACAGAAAAAGGAAAAAGAGAGCTTGCAAATCCAAGCCACTACAAGAAAAAGCTTTCAAACAGGTTTATAATTAACGAAACTGAAATAACAGAAGAAGATAAGACTTTATTTCAAGCTTTTGATTTTTTCTTAAAACCCTACAATGACGAACAGAAAAAGGCAGTCATAAGCACCAAAAACAAAATATTGTGTGTTGCAGGCGCAGGCTCCGGCAAAACTACGGTTCTTACAAAAAGAATAGAATTCCTAACAAAATTTAGGTCCATTAATCCATCAAAAATACTGGCTATAACCTTTACAAGAAAGGCAAGAAGCGAAATGATTGCAAGGCTTTCAAAATCACCTTATTGCGAAGGCGTAAGGATAGAAACATTCAATTCATTCTGCGAGAAAATACTAAAAGAACACAATGATTTAATTTACGAAAAAGATGCCAAATTAATAAGCTACAGCCAAAAAGTAAAACTGTTCAATGCTGCTTTAAGGGAAAATAATATCAATGCCAATGATGCTTTAAGCGGCTATTTTTCATTTGCCCAAAGAGCCGGCAGAACAAGCGAGGAATTATTGCTTATGTTGATGAATGATTGCTGTTCCATACTTGAATTGTATAAATCCAATAATAAGAACATTAATACTCTTCTAGAAGAAGCCAAGATTTTGGATGCAAAGAATAGCAATAATCTAAGAATGGTTTATAGAATCTGCAAATATATTGATTTGTCCATGAAAAAACTGGGTTTGAGGGATTATACAGACCAGCTGATTCATTGCATAAATTTTTTTAAGCAAAATCCAAAACTTGTCCCTGTTTTTGAGCATGTGCTGGTTGATGAATATCAGGATGTGAATTCTGCACAGATAGAATTGATTGATTTGTTAAATCCCGCTAGCTTATTTTGTGTAGGTGATCCAAGACAGTCAATATTTGGCTGGAGAGGTTCTCAGATAAAATATATACTCAATTTTGAAGAAAAGCATCCGGATTGCGAGATTATAACTTTGAGCACAAACTACAGGTCGTCAAAACAGATAGTTGAGCTTATAAACTCTGCAATGGAAAGCGCACGGTTGCCAGAGCTAAAGCACTTTAACGAATTGAATGCAGAGATAAAACTGATTGGGTTTGATTCTGAAGATGATGAGATAAATTTTGTTGTAAATAAAATTAAGGAAATTGATATTTCAAAAAATGAAATTTTTGTCTTGGCAAGAACCAATAGGATTATTTCTGAGCTTGCCGATAGAATGAAATTGAATGGGATAAAACATATCGTAAGGACAGAAGAGCACCATGTGGATATAGAAGCAGCAAAGGATGAGGTTACATTGGCAACAGTGCATTCAATAAAAGGGTTGGAAGCAGATACAGTTTTTGTTGTTGGATGCAATGGATTGAGTTTTCCATGCAAAACATCAGAGCATCCTGTAATGGAGCTTACCAAGATTTATGATTACGACAAGGAAGATGAAGAAAGAAGACTGTTTTATGTTGCAATGAGCAGGGCGAAGAATAGATTATATTTAACATATAGTGGAAAACCTACAAGGTTTGTGACAGATAAAATGATTAATCTTTTGAAATCTGAAAATCAAAAATCAAAACCACTTGTAAAAAATATTGATGTGCCGCTGACAAGAATTCAAAATTTTAAGAACAGCGAAGTAAATCTGACGGCTAACTTGAAGGAATGGCGTGCTCAGCTTGCAAGAGAATACAATCTGCCAGCATATATAATAATGCATGATAAAACAATTATGGAGATAATAGAAAATAATCCCAGCACAATAGAAGAATTAAGAAAAGTAAAAGGCATAGGTCCTGCAAAGCTCGAGAAATATGGGAATGATATTTTAAGGATTTTGAATGGACGAGCTTGATTTATTGCTTTGGAGCAGAAAAAATGGAAGGATTTTGAAGTGAAATGCAAAAATTAACCAAAATAATTAAACTAAGAAATCTTAAAGAGCGGACAGAGCCGCTAAAGGTATTCGAAGACCGAATGAGGGATGCTATTGCTTTAGAGGGTGCTATTCTAGCAAAAAAACTGAATGAAAAATTAATCAATGAAGCCAAAAATCAGATGATAGTTGTGATGGTTAGTTGTTATGAAGCTTACTTAAGAGATATTTTTAAAATCATTATTGATGAAGAACTTGTTCCTCTTGATAGGTTATTTAAAATAAAGCAATTGAGGGATATTAAGTTTACTCTTAAAGAAGTGGAATTTATTAGGAAAAATGGAATTAAAATTTCAGAGATAGTTTGCAATTATATAAACTTTCAAAATTTTGATCAAATGAAACAAGTCTTTTCTATTATAGAGATAGATAAAGAATTTAGCAGAAAAATCAAAAGCAAGAGTAATATAATGCCCCCTCCAAAAATGGAGATTAAAAAGTCATTTTCTAAAGAGGATATTGAAGAGGTCGCATCAGAATGGGCAAATGAATTTTTTAAACAATTCGCTAAAAATAAGAAAACATTCAATCTAAAGCAATTGTATTCTTCTCTGAATTTTCTTTTACGAGTAAGACATTTGATTGTGCATGAGAACATTAAATTTAAAATAGACCAAGACGAAATTTTACATTTTACTTCAGCGATTTATGAATTTGTTACAATATTAGATAATATTGTCCAAGAATTAAAAAAGGTAAAGGTAAAATTTTGATATTTTTTGAAATAAAAGTTAATATTAAAAATGCCAAAATCGCCAAAGCATATAGGTAAAATCATAAGCCTGCTCAAGCAGGAAATCAGGCACTTTGAAAACCCGATTGCAACTGAAATAGGCGAAAGAACCAAAGACCCGTTTCTTGTCTTGATTTCGTGCATTTTAAGCCTGAGAACAAAAGACACGACAACATGCCCTGCTTCTAAAAGATTGTTTGGCTTGGCAAATAATCCTGAAGACATGCTAAAATTGTCAAAAAAACAAATAGAAAAGGCAATCTTTCCAGTCGGATTTTATCCAACAAAAGCTATGTATATAAAAAAAACCTGCAAAATTTTGATTGAAGAATATAATGGTAAAGTGCCTGACAAGGAGGAGGAATTACTTAAGCTGCCGGGTATTGGAAGAAAATGCATGGGAATTGTGATGTGCTATGGCTTTGGAAAAAATTCTCACATACCGGTGGACACCCATGTCCATAAATTAACTAACAGACTTGGGTGGGTTAAAACCAAAACTCCTGAAAAAACAGAGCAGGAATTGATGAAAATAATTCCAAGGAAATACTGGCACGACTTGAACAATTTGCTTGTCGCGCATGGGCAAAACATCTGCGTTCCTGTAAGCCCGTTTTGCTCGAAATGCTATATAAGCAAATATTGCCCAAAAATAGGCATAACTAAAAGCCGTTGAAATATTTGCTAAAATCGTTTTCTAAAACTACCATATTTATATACTAGTTTTCAAATAAATCCTTAAAAGAGGTAGCCTAATGAGAGATTCATTATTGTTTGCCCATATAATAGCTGGACTGGCGCTGGTATCATTCCCCATAATCATTCTTCTATATCTTAAGAAAAAGCCAAAATGGCTTAAGGCGCTTTCCTTTGTTACTGCTGCAGCAAGCTGGCTTTTGTTATTGCCTTCAGGCAAGCTGTACATAACTTTCTATCCCGCGACCAAAACCCTTGTCAAAGCAGGCTCTTGGCCATGGACCCACTCCATTATTATGGAAACAAAGGAGCACTGGGGCTTGTTGCTGCCGGTAATAGCAACAGTTGCTGCAGGGCTTGTTTTTGCAGGCAAAGCAAAAGAGAGCAAAAAATGGTGGATTCTTTTAATTATATTATCTGCACTCATAGGAGTAATGGGGAGAATAGTCAAAATCGGAGCGTTGAAATAAATGGCAAAATTCAATTTTTACCTTGGAGCAGCGGCAAGCGCTTGGCTACTTGCGATATTGGTGATAGTATCAGAGCTTATCAGCCCATTCAAGACTTTTTTGGCGAATGTATTCACGCATCACTGGATTGGAAAAGCTGTGATTGTGCATTTAGCATTTGTTGTATTCGGGTTTTTATTGCAAAACAAAAAATCAATATTGAATTTTTCAGATGAAAAGGCGGCATGGTACAGCACTATTGCGAGCCTGATTGCAATATTTTTGTTTTTTGTAATTGAATTTGTCAAATAATGATAAAAATGGATAAACAGAAAATAATTGCAGCGGCTGTTATTCTGATTTTTGTCGGTGTCATAGCCTATTTTTTTATTTCATCTGAAACTGCAAAAGACACTGTTCCTTCCTATGTCACAGGAGAAAAAAGGGTGATTTATGAATGGGCAAAAACTCAGGAAGGGGCGGCTCTGCTTGAGCAGATACCGTGCTATTGCGGATGCAAATTTGAGGGGCATAAGCATACAAGGCACTGCTTTTGGCGCGACGATGGAACATTTGACAAGCATGGCATAACTTGCTCGGTTTGCTTTGACATTGCAATAAAGACAAAGCAGATGCATGAGCAAGGCATAGATATTTGCACAATAAGAAAAGATATAGACAAGTTTTATGAGCCGAACAAGCACCTTGGAACTGATACGCCGATGCCGCAAGGATGTGAATAATTTTAGAAATAAAAAGCAAATAATTGATTTTTTAAGTTTGGAAAATGAAAATATTTGGAAAGGCACTTAAAGAATATATCGCGCCAATATGGTATTATATTCTCGGAGCGGTTTTAGTGGTCATATCACAATACTATGTTGCACTTCCTTTAAGTAATCGATTTCCTTTTATTTTAAACTTAACACAAGCTTTGTGGGCCCTCATGGTAGCTTTTTCGGTAATTAAGCTTACTTTATACTATGATTTTAATTTTAAGAATGTCTTGTTTTTAGGGGTTTTATATTCTTTTATCATTCATGGGCTAAAAGCTTTTGTATTTCGGGTATTTTTGTTTCCTTATTCCGACCCCACTATTAAACAATATATTTTGCATCTCTTAAACAGATTTTTTTATGGAAGCTTTTTAGTGATGATCATTGTTATAATTCTTGGCTTAATCTTTATCAAGCTGAAGAATAATAAGGAAGTTAGAGAATCTTCTAAGTGGCTATGAAATGAGAAAAATAATTTTAATTTTATTATTTATAATTTTGATTTTTATTATTGGATGCGCCAAACAAATTGAAAAGCCGACAGAAAGTCCAGAGCAACAGCCATCCCTAATTCAAGAAGAAACAGCAATAGAGGAAACACCAGAAGGAGGACTACAGCAAGAAACGATACAAGAAGAAACTAAAGAAGAAATAATTGAAGAACCAGAAACAAGCTGGCCAACTTTTCACGGCAACAGTGCAAGAACAGGATTTTCTGAATCAAAAGCGCCTTCAAAGCCAAATGTTTTATGGAGGTGGGCTTTGGATGATTTTATGAAAATAAACTATGGTGGTAATTTTGAGGGCAATTGGCCCATAATTGACGATGGCAGGGTTTTTATCGCTCCAGAGGGCATATTTGCGCTGGACCTTAACACAGGAAAAAAAGTCTGGTCTTATGCCGAAAAAGGAAGGAGCTTCTTTCCAAGAGGACTTGCAGCCGGCAACAGCAAAATTTTCATAAGCGTCAATGCAGGAGACAATCTAAGAAATTTGCCTCCCGGCTATGTTTATGCTTTGGATGAAAACACGGGCAAGTTTTTATGGAAATACCAAACCCAGAAAGGGATTTCTCATTCATTGCCTTTGTTTGCAGACAATAAAGTTTTTATCGGAGACGATTCTGGAAATATTTATGCACTCAATGCGGATAATGGAAATTTAATATGGAAAAAATACCTGGAATATGCAGAAGTGGTGCATTCCTCTCCTGCTTTTGACAACGGGGTTATTTTTGTTGGTACAGAAGGATCGCAAAGAAGCAATGCAATGCCGAGCCATTTGTATGCTCTAGGCGCTGAAACTGGAAAGGAGTTATGGATGTTCAAGGTTGACTATATTGAAGGCAAATTAAATCTTATACATTCCACTCCCGCTATTGCAGACGATGTTGTTTATGTGGGCGCGGAAAACGGCTATTTTTATGCCTTAAATGTAGAGGATGGCGGCTTAATCTGGAAAAACAAAATTGCTTCTGGCGCTGAAGAACTGATTGGTGTTTCAGCTGCTGCGGCATTAGGCTACGGCAAAGTATTTGTTGGCACCTATGAGGGAAAATTCTTTGCTTTGGACCAAAAAGACGGCAAGGTTGTGTGGGAGTATAATTTTGGCAAGGCAAACGCCGACTCGTCACCGGTCTTAGCAGACAACAAAGTTTATTTTGGCGTGGGAGAGGGAGGCGACGGATACTTTTACAGCTTCAATGCGGAAAATGGAAATGTAATCTGGAAAGAGAAGCTTGGCGGCTCATCTGGTGCCTTAGCACAAGGAATTTTAATTGTTCACAACCGATTGGCAGAAGACAATTTTAAACCTAGCACACCCGTAATTATTGCATTTTCAGATGAAGGGAAAGAATCGCTTTGGGAATAAAAGAAAAAATGAGAATATAAAATAAACATGGTTGAGCAACTAACATTAGGAATAATAATTGCGGCAGCATTGGCTGACAGCATAAACCCATGCGTGTTTGGAGTTTTAATATTCTTGCTCGCATACATGACTAAGGTTTTTAAAAATAAAGCAAGAATGCTGGTAGCCGGATTAATTTACATAACTGCAGTTTATATAACATATTTCTTAATCGGGGTGGGCATATTTACTTTAGCTTATACAGCAGGGCTTGCTAAGCCGTTTTACTGGTTTGCTGCTTCTGTTGCAATAATTGCCGGACTATTTGAAATAAAAGATTACTTTTGGTACGGCAAAGGCTTTTCATTGCAAATGATTCCCGGAGCAGCCGAGAGAATCAAGAAATATTCCATTGCAATGGAAAGGATGGAAACTGTGCATCCTATGCTCAGCCTTGCTGTTGCGGCATTTCTTGGCATTTTTGTGGTTTTTGTTGAGTTGCCTTGCACAGGAGCGCCTTATCTTGCAATATTAGGTATGCTGTCAAAGGGCGCATATACTTCAGGAATACCATTGCTTTTGCTGTATAATTTTGTGTTTATACTGCCCCTATTTGTTATAATTGGTTTTGTGTACTTTGGCTTTACATCAAAAATGCTAGAAAAATGGAGAAAAGAAAACAGGGGATTAATGAGGCTGGGGATTGGCTTGTTTTTATTGGCTTTAGGTGCATATATGATATGGGCTGTCATTTGAGGTGAAAATATGCTTGTTGTGAAAAGAAAAGGGCGCAAGGAAAAGTTTGACGAAAGAAAAGTTTATGGCTCGGTTTATGCAGCCTGCGCAAGCGCGCATTATGATGAATTTAAATGTGAAAATATAGCAGAGGAAATATCCAAAAAAATTAAAAAATCCGTAAAAAGCAAAAAGCAAGTTCAGTCGGGAGAAATCCGCAAGAAAATTGAAAACGAATTAAAAAAGAAAGACGATGAACTTGCGTTCTTTTATGAGCAGCATCTGCCGAACCTTAAAAGGCTTTAAATCCTATGATTGCCTTCTATAGGAAAAGACATTAATTTTCGTAAGTTATTTTTCATATTGTAATGTCTTTTCCTAATAAGCAAATGACTTTTTGCAGTTAAAAGTTACGATTATTAAAGTCATTTGCTATAATGCCGCATTAACCAAAACTCACAACTTTATCAGACTCTTCAACTATTTTTAGCATATCCTCCATTGCGGAATAAAGCAATATTTATAAACATGTGCTCTAATAATCATGATATGTCATTTTTGGAATACCTGACAGGAAAACAAAAAGAGGTAAAAGAAGACATAGAGAAAAACAGCATTGTTGTATTCTTGATTCCAAACAAAATCTATCAAGACAGGCTGTTGCGTATTGCAAAATCTGTAGCAAGCAGATTCGATAAGGTATTGTATATAAGCCTTAACAAACCAGCAGAAAAAATTATAGAAATTTTTAAAAGGGAAAATATTGACGCAAGAAAATTCTTGTTTATAGATGCAATAACCAAAAGGGTCAAGGCAGATGCTTCTGATCATGGCATTATATTTATAAGCCCTCCAGCGGACTTTGAGAAATTCAGCGCCTCATTAAATCAAATCATTGAAAAAGAAAGAGTAGATGGCATCATTTTTGATTCGTTGGGTGTGATGCTTGTTTATCAAGATGAAAACACCATTATCAGATTTATGCATGATTTTGTTGCAAAGCTTATGGTAGAGCATGAATTTGGCGGCTTTGTTTGTTTGTTGGAAGAGGTTAATTCCGCTTTGATTAGTAGCATGGCTACATTGGCGGATAAAGTTATTGATATGGACAATGAGAAAGCAGAGATAATACAGGAGGATTCGGAAATAATAATAGCTAAATTGGAAAAAGAGCTTAGTTCAATTAAGCAAGCATATGCATCAAAATTAATATCAGAGCAAACCTACTTGCATGCAAAAGAAAGGATTTTGGATAAATTGAGGAGATTAAGGAAGATTGACATTAAGCTTTTATATGCTAAGGGCTTTGTAGAGAAAAGATAAATTAAATCTCTTAACTTTTTTCATCCAGCTCAGCCATCATTTTTCTTAAGTTGTAGGTGGCCATGGCAAAGAATACTATGCCAATTATCATCATAAGGTGATGCATCTCAATGTTTAGAGGAATCGGATAGAGTTTAAACCTTAAAAATACCAGAGTGTACACCAAAGCCAAAACCTGAAAGGATATTCCGTACATTATCCAACCAAAAGCTTTTCTTAAAGCACCTTTAAAGGACTTTAATATTTTAATTATAAAAAGTATTAATGCAGCGCCCATCAAAATGCCTGCCAAATCTATGCCTATTCCAATATTTTTATTTATGTCGGCATCGAGCGCAAAAACTATGGCAGAAGATAACACAAACAACAAAGCTACAACGGATAAATGCTTTAGATTATGAATTTTTGGCATCTTTTTCATACTTAAAATTATTTCTCTTAATTAGTATATAAACATTTCTGTTGGATGGGAGCTGCAGTGTGCATCAAAAATATTCTTTATCTGCTTGGAGTTATAGCAAATGACACAAATATTTATACAATAGATATGTCATTTGCTTATTAGGAGCAGACAACTATGTATAATTATTTTTGTCTGCGAGTATAAATACTGAAATAAAATGTAAAGTCTGTGGAAAGTTGATTTTTTAGAAGTTCCCTATAAATTTTTCATCATCTGTTGTTATTTAGCCAAAACTCACAACTTTATCGGACTCTTCAACTATTTTCAGCATATCTTCCATTGCGGAAACAGAACAAATGCCAATTTCTTTTTCCCTTATTTGCAAACAAGTCCCGCAAGCAAGAACAATGCCATTGTTTTTTATGAACTTTTTAATTGAGCCTTCAAGCAAAGGAAATCTATCATCTTTTGCATTCTCAATCTCCACTCCCTTTCCAAGCAGGAATACCTTTACAGAATGGGCATTTTTAAGAGCTTCATTTCCAAACCTAAAAGCATTCCAAATAGTTTCTGCATCATTTGTGTTTAATATAATGCCTATTTTCATTGTTGATTCAATTCTATATCCAGCTTAATAGGATTTGTAAGGCAGTAAACGCCAGGGCATCTTTGCTTGGCAAGCTCTTCTATCTCTTTCAACCTTCCTTTTTCAGCCTCACTTGAAACTTCTACAGAAAGCTTGACTTTCTCAACAATCGGCTCATTGCCTAAGCCTAATGCCATTGATAAATTTACTTTGTTTTCAGCAATTACTTTCAATTTATCTAATTTAATGCCTCTCTCTGCTGATATTGACGCAAATGTCTGGGCAAAGCAGGCTGCTAATCCAAACAAGCAGTACTGCACAGGATCTGGTTTTACTCCAGAACCACCAATAAATGGCGGGCCATCTGCTTCAACAATAGTAGCTCCGTTTGCGTGCTCTAAAGTAGATATAAATTGAGGAGTTCCTTCCTCAAAATTCCAGCTGCCTTCAACTTTCTTTATTTTTATTGCCTTGCTTTTGTCTGCTTTGACTTCTTCAACAAAAGCTTTTGATTTATCCAAATTTATGTTGTTTAGTTTCATTCGAATCACATACTTAATTTCTTCCTCATCTCTTCATACTGCTTCTTTGTGATTTCTCCAGAAGCATATCTCTTCTTTAGGATGGTTAATGAATCTGACCCATTCTTGTTAGACTGGCTTGCATTGATTAAGGTAACTATGAGCCAAATAATGAGTCCCCAGAAAAGCAACATAAAGATAAATCCAAAGCCCATTCCAAAACCCATCATACCATAACCACCCATTCCAAAACTTCCTATGAGAAAAAGCGCAACAATTACGGCAATGAAAATCCATACCAATGTGTTTTTATCTTTTTCCATAAGTCTCACTTTCCTACATCCTTTTTCATTTCTTCAAATTGTTTTTTGTTTATCTCTCCTTTAGCATATCTTTTCTTTAGAATCACGATTGGAGTTTCATGTAGTCCTTCCCTTTTAATTATAAATTTATAAATAAGCCATATGACTAAAATAATTAATCCAATCCAAAATAATGACCAAATTATATTCCAAAAACTCCAATAACCATAGCCATATCCAAATGGGTTGTTACCCATCATTCCGTAGCCCATATTGCCGCCCATCATCATGCCCATCATTCCTCCGCTCATCATGCCTCCAGACCCAAAAACATTCTCTTCGCCGCAATATATCGCTTTTGCCATATTAATATGGAATTGCTCTTCATCTTCAGAGCCTTCTTTTAACCCCATCATCTGATGCATAAGCTCATGGCTTTCCCCAGGATGCATCTGCTCCATGTAATATTCGCCCATTATTTCCAGCTGCGAATCTGATAAACTTTTACAGCTAGTTTTTGAATCAATCAAGCTTTTAGCAGTATTGATTTCTTGCTGATTAATTGCACTAACTAAACCCAGATTTAACAATAAAATTATTGCCATAATAAATAATACTTTTTTCATCTTGTATCACCAAATGTTAAATAATAAAGGCAATTATAACTATTTTGCCGCTTAAACCGTTTTAAACTGTTATTTTTGCAGGTACACATTATATGTTTTCCCAATTCTTTCCCTTTGTATTAAGCCTCTTTTGTCAAGATTTGTTAATATTGTTGAAACTTTTGCTTTGCTCCAATTTAATCTAAACCTTAACGAGTCTTGGGTTATTTCGCCAGCTTTCTTTATTTCGTCTAAAATTGCTTTTTCATCTTCTGAAAGCGCTTTTCTCATGATACTATACTCTTTATCTTTTGATTGCAATCCAAATAGATATAGCGATGCAAAAAATCCTAATCCAGCAGCAAAAATCAATGAAATTAGATTTATTATAATTGAGTTTGTTGTGGAAAAGTTCATTATGTTCGTGCCCATCGCTTCACCCATCATCTGCATCATGGGTGTTTGTTTTGGCGTAAATAAGGGACTTATAATTAGAAATACGGAGAAATATCCAACTATGGCAATCAAAACAATTAGTGCTATTTTTGATACATTGTCGATTTCTTTCAGATTTAACTTATTCATTTCACATACAACTCTTCCATAATTTTATTATTCTTTCTTAACCTTTCAGCCAAAACTTCCCTTATTATGTCAAATGCCTTAACGATTTTTGGATTTGTGAGCTTGTAATAGATATTCTTCCCTTTTCTGTTTGACTCAACAATTCCTTTGCTTTTCATAATGCCTAAATGTTGGGATATGTTGGCCTGGCTTAATTTTGTTTTTTGTATAAGCTCTGTTACCGACATTTCTTTGCCTCTTAATAAATTCAAAATTTCCAATCTAATGGGATTTGAGAATACTTTGCACATTTCTGCATGCAAGCTATACAATTCCTTCATAATAGGGTATTAGAATATTCTAATATTTAAATACTTTTGGTTTTTATAAATTCGTAAAATAAGAATTAAATAATTTAAATCCCAACGCCCTGAAAGATTACTTGATAAATAAGATAAGCATCAAAGCTGATAATCACGAAAGCAAATATCCATGCAAATATTGTTGTTATTTTCTTGTTTACTAATTCTTTCATGATTGATTTATTTGAGGTATAAATAATCAAAGGAATCAATGGCAATGGAATCAGCAAGCTTAATACAACCTGGCTCAAGATAAGAATCTTCAAAGGCTCGATGCTGAGCAAAACTGCGATTGTAACAGGTATTACATTGATGAACCTTGTTATGAGCCTTCTAACCCACAAGCTTATCTTGAAGCCCGTCAGGCCGTCCATAACAGACTGCCCTGCCAGAGTGCCTGTAACCGAAGATGATATGCCTGCAGAAAGCAGCGCCAATGCAAAAACAATTGCGGCAAATTTGCCGAATAATGGTATTAATGTAAGATAAGCCTGGTCAAGCGTGCCAACATTTATGCCTGCTTTATAGAAGGCTGCAGCTGACATTATTATTATTGCCGCATTGATAAACCCTGCAATTGTAAGCGAAACAACATTGTCTATCAAATGGTATTTTAAAATCCTGGATTTACTGCCAAAATGGTTGCCAATGATCTTGTTTTTGATGAGCCATGAGTGCACAAAAATTGCATGAGGCATGACTGTTGCGCCGATTATGCCGACTGCAATCAGAGCGCTCTCTTTTGTCAGCATGGGCTTGACTGAGTGAATCAGGATAGACTGCATATCCGGCTTTGTAAGGAAAAGCTCATAAACATAGCCCAAGCCTATTATCGAAACAAAAAGAATGAAAGACTGCTCCAGAGTTCTGAATTTCTTTTGTGTTAACAATAAGATTATAAGCACATCAGCCACTGCAATGTAAGTGCCCCACAATAATGGAATGCCAAAAAGCAGGTTTAACGCCACTACAATGCCCAAAAACTCTGCCAAATCAGTTGCAAGAATAACGATTTCCGCCAAAATCCAGTAAGAAAACACAAGCCATTTCTTTTTCAGCTTTTCCTTGACAAGCTCAGGCAGGGAATAGCCTGCAATCCCGAGCTTTCCGCTTAAATACTGGAAAAGCATTGCCATTCCTGAGGCAAGCCACACAACCCAGAGCAAATCATAATTAAACAAAGCCCCGCCGCTTATGTCAGTGCCCCAGTTTCCGGGATCCATGTAAGCAACGCTTACTATCAAGCCAGAGCCCATGAATGCAAGAAGTTTTCTGTCAGAGAATATTTTAAAATAATGCAGGAATTTTTGAAAAAGCGCCATTTTACCCCAAAACTAAAAACCCTGTTGCATACATTATCAAAAGTCCAGTCAAAAATCCAAGAACATTGGTGACTGTAAATATTGAGAGCCAGTTGCCTTTTGCCATCTGGTTTATTATATCAAATGCAACATCAAAGATTGCGCCTGCGCCTATTGCAAGGAAAAAAACTCCCAATACAGCAGAATATGAAAAGCCGCCGACCAATGCCCCAAGTATTGTCGGAATTCCGGCAAGTAGCCCCATCATTACAAGATGCAGCAAAAAGTTGCCGATTTGCTTATGCGCTCTTGTTAATGGAGCAACAATTGCAACGCCCTCTGTAACATTGTGAACCATAAAGCCTATGACAAGCAGGCTTCCTAAAGCTATTTCCCCAACAGCATAAGCGCTTCCGATTGCAAGCCCTTCCCCAAGGTTGTGCAAGCCAATGCCCAGCGCAATTAAATATCCCCATATTAAGGCTTGGTAATGTTCGCCCTTGTCTTTTGTGTAATGCTGTGTTTCGTAGCTGACGGCAGATAACGTTAAGACTGCAAGCAAAAACCCAATTACAAGTATGCCTATGCCGTTAAATGCCTGAGGCAGGCTTCCTATAAGCCCCATAGACTCTGAAAGCGCGTCAAAGCCCAAAAACACCAGCAATCCGATTGTAAGTGAAAGCAGAAACATATACCATCTTCCCCTTAGCATTTTAAGGAAAGGAAACCAGAGCAACCCCAGCAGCACGGGAATAACCCCGACATAAATGCCGAGCAGCACAAATGTCTTAAAGTAGAAAAAGTTGAATGTAGGAGTCAGAGTCGCGACTTCAATTTCCTTTTCAAAAGTCACTCCATTTCTTGAAATAAGCGTGATTTTTTCAAAATCGCCGTCAAGCCACGGGTAAAAAATATCAATTTTTCCTTTTTCCAGGGGATTCAAGGTTTTGCTTTGCTCCATGTCAAATTTCCAATAAGCGCCATTAACCATCACTTGGGCTATTGTGACAGGCTCGGGCCCGTCATTAAAAACTTCAAGCGTTATATGCTCAGGAGAAAAAGCAACCCTTTGGATGAAAGCAACTTCTATAGGGGGCACGGATGACTTGAAAACTCCCAAAGGGCCGAATTTCAGAAAAACAAATAACAGGATAATAAGTAAAAAAACCGGCAGCAGGGCGCTTACCCAAAGCTTAAGCTTATTCTGCTTTTCTGTAGTTTCCATTTTTATTCAACAACTTCAAAAAATCCCATCCATCCCAGCTCTGTGAATTCTGAAACATGGGCATGGAACATGTACATCCCGGAGTACTTAAAGCGGACATCTATTATGGACCTTTCACCCTGCACCATTGAAACAATGTCAGTATAAGCATTCGGCTCCAGCCTTGTTCCAGTCCTGTACTCATCAAAAAATGTTGCATGCAGATGGAAAGAATTGATTGGGTCAAATTCAACAATATTTATCAAGTAAATCCTAATTAATTCGTCTTTCTTTACCTTGATTGGATTTAATGCATAGTAAAATGCCTTTGAATTGACGGCATACACTTCATTTTCCTCGTCAAAATTCGTGTCAAAAGCGTTCATCACCATGACTAATTCCCTGTCGGGCTTTATTCTTGTATCGTTCTTGGGATCAACAATATAAGCGCCGTACAATCCCTTGCTTATGTGCTGTTTTATGGGAACAGAGTGGCAATGAAACAAATGCACTCCAAACGGCTCAGCTTCAAACTCGTAAGTAAAGCTCTTGCCTGGGTAAACAAAGTCTTCTGTCATTGCGCCATCCATAGAGGCGTTATGGATGCCATGAAAATGCATTGTGTGAGGCTTTGTTCCTTTATTTGTAAAATGAATTCTTATCCTATCTCCTTCTGTTGCCCTTATTGTAGGAGCAGGAACCTGCCCATTGTAAGTCCACGCAGGGAAAAAAACCCCTGGTGCAATCTCAATTTCCTTGTCTTCTGCAAAAATCCAGTACTCCCTTAACGTTTTTCCATCAGGAAGCCTTGATTCTTTGTATAATTTTTTTCTTTCTTCCTGAGGCAGGTTGTTGAAGTTCCATGTTGTTAAGTATTGCATTGCGTCAAAGTCTTCTGATGTGTACTCGCCAATAATGCCAAACTGCTCCTGCGCTGTTGCCTGCAATTTTTGAAAGTGGCTAGATTTGCTGTTGCCGCTATTTTTTAAATCTTCAAAGGACTTTAAACATCTTGAATCAGTTGATGTGGGATCACTGCAATAGTCCTTTGCAATTTGCTTCAATTTTTGGTATTCAGGGCTTTCCTGAGCAGCCGCATTATCAGGCATGAAAAGCCTAAATAGCAGGAATCCCACTATCAAAAACAACGCCAGCAACGGTAATCTTATTTTTTTTTGTATAGCTTTTTGAGTTTCCAGCATCTTTGTTTTTATAAATCCAGAATTTTATTGCGGAATTGGCTTTCCGTGCGGGTCTTTTTTCGGGTTGCCCAGCAGCTTCCTCATCTTAAATATAGACTCGTCGCTGAATGCATGCTCCAATCGATGCGCTTCATGATGCACGTTTTTCGGGCTTATTTTAAGCATATTTCTCAAAAAAGACTCTATCAGCCTGTGCTTTGAGGTGAGCTTTTGCGCAATTTTCCTTCCTTTTTGTGTGAATTGAAGCTTTGAATATCTCCTATGCAGCACAAAACCTTCCTTCTGCAACTCATGCACCATTTCAGAGACGCTTGGCTTTGATACATTTAGGTAATGCGCCAAATCAATTGATTTAATTTGACCTTTCTCTTCTTCCAGTATGTACAACCCCCTTAAGTAGTCCTCCCTGTTTGCAGTAAACATAGAAAGTTAGGATAACCTAACTTATATATAAGGGTTTGTATTTTAACAAATTTCCAAAAATATTATAAACAAAACAATACACCTATAATTACGGCAGTAAATAATTAATACTTTTATGCTGAAATTTTTGTCTGCTCCAATGCCGTCGCAATTCTTTTCTGAGTTCATCGCATGACGAGAAAGCCTTGTTTGCAGTTACGTTATTTCTTGTCTGCCTCCAGCATTCCTCGACAGGATTGAGGTCTGGACTTGTGGTCGGGAAGAAAATAATTTTGAGATTTTCAGCGTTTTTTGATATGTATTCCTCGACTATTTTTGCTGTATGCCATCTTGCTTTATCGACGATAAATATTATTTTCTTATAGATTTTTCTTAATCTTTCAAAGAATGCTATTGTCTTTGTAGCAAGTTGTCTTTCAACAAATTTATAATGGAATTTTCCGTCGTGAGTGTATGCTCCATAGACGTTTGTGTTTTGTGTGCTTCCATTCACATGAACAATCGGCGTTTTGCCGATTGGACTCCAGCACCTTCTTTTATCAGCATCTCGACGGAAATGGCACTCATCTATGCAGATGATTTCGTACTCATCTGCCAAAGGCAATATCTTCCTGGAGAAGTTTTTTTAAAAGTGCGCACTGCTTTCTCGTCACGATTTTTATGTTCTGGTCGTGGAACTTTCCATGACATCTTCAATTCATACAGAAGGTCACGAACTTTGCGCTGGCTGTATTTTACGTCAAACTTTTCCTTAACCAGATTTATGACATCTTTTGTCTGCCAACCGCGTTGCGTTTCTCCGTCGACGAATTCATTGGACAATAATTCCGACAGGGAACTTTTTTGTTGTTGTGTCAACCTCGATGGCCTGCCTTCGCGAGGCTTGTCGTGAACAGACCCCCATCCTTCTTTCAGAAATCGTCGACAGATGTTTGAAACTGTACCCTGCGTCACATGAACCATTGCAGCAATTTCGGGCTGAGTGTATTTTTGTCGGCGAAGAATCAAAACGTGTAAACGAGTTTTTGCACGGGCATCCTTCTCTTTTTTGTAACGCATCACAAATTGTCGAATTGGTTGGTTAAAGTTCATGATAAACACCTCAACCAACAAGAAAGATTAACTTATATTAAAAACTTTCTGCCGATATTATAACATTCAAGTCAAAAGAAGAATTTGAAAGAATATTCAATGAGACAAGCAAGTATTATGAGGAAAACTCTAACATGTATCGCTATTTGGTTAGAGAATTATCTGGCTTGAGAAAATTCAGCCAGAAAACTCTAAGTGTTGTTAATTTAAGATGCGATCCTGAAAATAATTCAATAATAGAAATGCTTGAGATTGTTAGGAACA
>Ga0209541_10001950_pt1 | contig 39955 bp, 44 predicted proteins | sample RifCSPlowO2_01_FD_184027 | JGI IMG/M metagenome (GOLD analysis project Ga0209541, IMG submission 184027) | Groundwater microbial communities from Rifle, Colorado - Rifle CSP2_plank lowO2_0.1 (SPAdes) (version 2) | ecosystem: Environmental > Aquatic > Deep subsurface > Groundwater | place...
AAAAAAAAAAAAAAAAAAAAAAAAAAAAAAAAAAAAATGCCCCGAAGGGCATAAAATACCTTCACCAAATTATAATTTGTTGGGGGTGGTTATAAAAGGTGAAGGCAAGAAAGCTCACCTTATGGTGATCATGAAACTACTTCAATCCCAAGATCATCGCAAACCATTTTTGTCTGCGGGCTTGTTTTTCTGTAATCCATTTTGCCTAGTATCCATGGTGATTGTACTCCTGTGATGATAGTCATTACGCATAATTTCCCTTTCATATCTTCGCTTACTCTTGCTCCCCAGATGACATTTGCATCTTCATCAAGGCTTTCAGTTACTAATTCACCTACTCTTGAAATGTCATCTAATGTCATATCTGGTCCGCCTGAAACATGAATCAATGCTCCTGTTGCTCCTTCATAGCTAATGTCCAATAATGGGTTGCTTAAAGCGCCTTTTACAGCCTCATCTACTCTGTTATTTGTATCTGAAGCTCCTACTCCTATAGCAGCTACACCTCCATTTGACATTATTGCTTTTACATCTGCATAATCCAGATTGACTAATGATGGAATAGCAATTGTCTCAACAATTCCTTTTATCATTGTTGCGACTAATTCATTTGCAACAGCAAATGCCTGCTGTATAGGCAAGTTTCCAGCGATATTCACCAGTCTGTTATTATCTATTACAATTACAGTATCACTTACCTGTCTTAACTGCCCTAATCCAAATTCAGCCTTGTCAATCCTTGCCCTTTCTATTTTAAATGGCATTGTTACTGTTCCAATAACAATTGATCCAGTGTCTTTTGCTACCTGCGCTACAACTGGGGCTGCTCCTGTTCCTGTTCCTCCTCCCATTCCAGCGCATACAAATACCATATCAGAGCCTTTAAGGCATTCTTTTATTTCCTGCAGAGTTTCCTGGGCAGCTTCAGCTCCTTTATCTGGAAATCCTCCGCACCCTAATCCTTTTGTTACATCCTTTCCTAATAAAAATTTACGATCAGATTCAGAAACATTAAGATGTTGTTGATCTGTATTGCATGCTATTATTTCAGCTCCCTTAATTCCTTTTTTATAAAGCCAGTCAACCATATTGTTGCCAGCTCCTCCTACGCCTATTACCTTTATATTAGCCTGGCCTACATCTAATCCCTCAAATCTATTTGTATCTTGTTTTAATGCATTCTCAATGATAAAATTTTCCATTTTTTTCATTCCCCCTTGTTTTTTTTTTTTTTTGTTTTATAATATATATATTCTTAAAAATATATATTGCAGAGTAGAAAAGTATTTAAACTACTTTATTCATTACTCTACTTAGAATTCGTTAATTACTTTCGCCAAAAAGTAAGTTTATAATCAAAATCGAGTTTTCGCCAAAAAACTTGATTTAATTTAATTCTTATTTTTCTTAATTTGGTTATTTATAAATATTATTAAATAGGAATATATATATTAGAGAATATAATTCATTTTCTCTTCAATCTTTCCCTTAATTTATCAAAGAATCCTTTTCCTTTTTCTTCTAATTTATCGCTTCCTTTATCAACCATTAATTTTCCTTTTTTTATAGCTCCCTCAACATTATGGCTAAAGAATCCAAGAGTAGAATAAATATCTAATATTTTTCCTGCATTTTCTCCATATCTGTTGAGAAAGGTTACATTTTCTAACGTCAGTTTAGGAGGCATATCTGGCTTATCATCAGCATAACCTATGGCTATTATTGCCTGCGGCCTTGCCCTCTCTGGAATTGAGCAGATTCTTTTTACTTTCTCCTCATCAAACGCCCCTATCCAGCAGCTTCCTAATCCAAGCTCATGCGCTGTTAGAAGCATATTCTCGACAGCAGCAGCGCAATTCTGTATTGAATAAAGCCTCTCTCCCCTTATTCCATAATACTGTTCCATTATTTCTGGCTTTTCGCATATTATGATATGCACATTAGCATTAATCATCCAGTACTGCCTTGCAGAAGCTTCTGCAATCTGTTTTCTTTTATCTTCATCTGTAACAACAAGAAACTGCCAGTTTTGCAGATTTCCTGCTGAAGGAGCCATTCTTCCGGCATCTAATATCTGCCCGACTTTATCCCATTCTACTTGCTTTGGAATATATTTTCTTACACTCCTTCTTGTCCTGATGCATTCAAAGACATCCATCACCAAATTTTAAATATTTAAATTTAATAAATTTAACTGTTTTAATAATAATAAAAAAATATAAATACATTACAACATAAAGTATTCTTATGAGATATTCAGATTTGGTTGAGGTATATGATAAACTGGAAAAACATAGCGGAAGACTAAATAAAACATACTATATCTCTAAGCTGCTGGAAAAGACAGATACTGATGATTTAGAAAAGGTTATTCTCTTATTGCAGGGAAAACTTTTTCCAACTTATGATGAAAGAAAAATCGGAATTGCTGAAAGGATTGTTATCAAGGCATTAGCTGTTGCAACAGGAAAATCATCAAAAGAGATAGAGCAGAAATGGAAAAAGATAGGGGATATTGGAGAGGTCGCAAAAGAATCAATCCATGGAAAATCACAATCCACTTTATTCAGCAAAAGCCTAACAGTATCAATGGTTTTTGAAAATCTGAGAAAGTTATCTCAGCTGCAGGGATCTGGAACTATAGACAAGAAAATAGGATTAATAGCAGAACTTTTGACTTCAGCTTCATCAAATGAAGCTAAATACATCATAAGAACTTTATTAGAAGATTTAAGGATAGGGGTAGGAGAAGGTTCATTAAGAGACGCTATTGTCTGGGCTTTCTTCCCGAAAGTAATTGGGATTTTTTATAAATGCAGCAATTGTCATGAATATAATCCGAATGTTGATAAGTGCATTAACTGCGGCAATAAGATTGAAAACAAGTTTGATAAGGAAATACAAATTGTAAAAGAGCATGAAGTTTTGCATGCAGAATCTATTGAAGATTTAAAAAATCTGAAGAAATACAAATTTATTTTAGCAAAAGAAGAGAAAATTGCCAGGGAAATATATAATCATTTGATTAATATTATTCAAGAAGCTTATGACAAGAAAAATGATTTTTCTGAAGTTGCCAAACTAGCTAAAAAGTATGATATAAAGGAAATAACAACCGTGGATATAGAACCGCTAAAGCCAATTAAGGTTATGTTGTATCAGAAAGCTAAGGATTTAGAAGATGCTTTCAATACAGTTGGAAAGCCAGCCGCCATAGAATTTAAATATGATGGCTTTCGCTGTATCACGGGCCATACCCTAATATATACCTTAAACAAAGGATTAATATCAGTAAAGGATATTAAAGTAAATGATTTGGTTTTGACTCATAAAGGTAATTTTAAACATGTTTCAGCATTAAATAAAAGAAAAATTGATAAAAAAGAAAAATTATTTCTGCTTCAAACTTTTCTTGGAAATAAATTTAAGATAACAGAAAAACATAGAATATTAGCTAAAGAAGGAAATAAAATAAAATGGGTTAATAGTGAAAAATTAACTAAGAATCATTATCTTATATTTCCTATTCCTAAAATTAATATTAGATCTCAACTTAATAATAAGCTTATATTAGAAGATAGTTCTGGTTATAAAAAAACAATAACAATAGATAAAGATTTCTTTAGATTTCTTGGATATTGGGTAGGAGATGGATTTACAAATAATTATCATAATACAGAAAGAATAGGTTTAATTTTTAATGAAAAAACAGGTAAAAAATTATGCAGTTTATATGAAAAAATAATTAAAACTAATTTAAAAATAAAAAATATCTCAAAAAATATCCATAATGGTGCAATTTATTTATATTGGAGGGATAAACCATTTAGGATATGGTTATCAAAAAATTTCAGAAAAGAATGGAAAGGCAAATTTATACCAAATTGGTTTTTTGGTATAAATAAAAAACAATTTTTAAATTTTATGGAAGGGTGGATAGAATCAGATGGTTATAAAGATAAATTAGAGAGAATATCTATCACAACAAAAGAAAGAGAAATTGCGATGATAACTCAGTTAATAGCACTTAAATTTGGTATTGTTTATGGAGTAAAAAAATTAAGGATAAATAATAAAACATATTTTAAAATTATAATAACAAAAACGCATAAACATTACAAAATAAATAAAAATTACGTTGAAATTAAACTTCTTAATGTTAAAGAAATAAAAAGACCAGACCCAAGAATTAACTTATATAATTTACAGATTAAGGATGATGAAAGTTATTGTACAACATTAGTTTCATTACATAATTGCCAAATTCATAAAAAAGGAGATGATGTAAAAATCTTTACCCGCCGTTTAGAAAATGTAACGAACCAGTTTCCAGATATTGTTTCTTTTATTAAATCGCATGTTAAAGGAAATTCATTTATTATAGATGCAGAAGCAGTAGGCTATGATAAATCAACTCTGGCTTATTTACCATTTCAAAATATTTCCCAAAGAATTAAAAGAAAATATAATGTTGAATCAATGGCAAGGGATTATCCTGTTGAAATAAATGTTTTTGATATCATTTATTATAACGGAAACTCACAATTAAAGATCCCATTTGAGGAAAGAAGAGCATTATTAAAAAAAATAATAAAGCAAAGCAGCAAAAAAATTATTCTGGCTAAGCAGATAATAACCTCTGACCTGAAAAAAGCGCAGCAGTTCTATGAAGAATCCTTAAAAGCAGGGGAAGAAGGAATTATGGCTAAAAAACTGGATGGAATCTATAAACCGGGTTCAAGAGTAGGTTATGGTGTTAAAGTAAAGCCAGAAACAGAAACATTGGATTTGGTTATTGTAGGAGCTGAATGGGGCACTGGCAAAAGAGCTCACTGGCTAAGCTCATTTACAGTTGCATGCAGGGATAAAGATAATTTTTTGGAAATAGGAAAAGTCGGAACAGGAATAAAGGAAAAGACAGAAGGAATCACATTTGGAAAATTAACAAAAATGCTGAAGCCATTAATTCAGGAAGAAAAAGGCAAAGAAGTGGCTATAAAACCAAAAATTATTATAGAAATAGGCTATTCTGAAATTCAGAAATCTCCAACTTATGATTCTGGATTTGCATTAAGGTTTCCAAGATTATTAAAATTAAGGCTAGACAGAAGCGAGGGAAATGCTTCTACATTGGATTATATAAAAAAGCTTTATCAACAGCAGAAGAAATGATCTTGATATATTTAATTAACTTTTTAAATAATATGATAATATATTTTCTTATGCCCCTATCGTATAACGGATTAGTATGTGGGTTTGCGGTAGCTGCGTTTTAAAAGACGCTCTGGCTAAAAACCTAAGACCGGAGTTCAATTAGCAGGAAGGTTCAAACCTTCGGTTTGAAAGTCTCCGTAGGGGCGTTTCCATTTATATTATCTTTAATCCTTTTTAGAATAATCGGCCTTGCAGTTCTAACTCTTTTTCTCAAAGAACTGAAATGAGATATAACTCTTTTTGTAAGCCTTGTTTCCTTTCCTATGACTATACTTTTTTTTTTTTTTATTTCATCAAGGAAATCTTTTATATTGTCTGCCTTGCAGCAAGTCACTACATTTCCAATCTCTGACCTGATATGAGCGTCACTACCTGCTGTCATCAATTTATTGAATTTTTTTTTCCATTCAATTGCATTTAGATTTCTTTTTCTTGTATTTTCACCATTTATAACCTCTATTGCATCAGTGCTTATTATTTTTCTGTTATAATTCTTTTTTAAAAATCTAGATACATTTTTGTAAGCATAAGCAAAAGGATGAGGCAAGCAGGTTAAACACTTATATTTATTGCAATCATCCAAAATCTTAATTAATGATTTAGTTAATCTTGATAAGATTTTTTTTTTATCAATATTTTTTTTAATTTCTTTATTGTAAAATTTTTTTAAATCATTAAAGCTGTAAAAAAAAACCAATAAGTCAATTCCTTCTTTTGATGTCAGCTCTATTGCAGGAATTATCAGAATATCTTTTTGTTTTGAAGCTTCCAAAGAACCTTTTATCTCGTTATGGTCTGCTATAGCGACTCCGATTTTTTTTCTTTTGCACTTCTTTAAAATTGTAAATATCCTGTTAAAGCCGTCTGAATAGTGGGAATGGATATGCATATCAACACATGTATACCCTTCATTCTTTAGTCCATTAATTAATTTCTTTGTTGGTTTTTTGAAAGTTATTTTCATTGTAATCCATCAAGCTAATCTGCCCTTTTCTTTTCCCTTCCTTGACTTTAATCTTTGAAAAATCCTGTCCTAACTGCTCTTTAACCTTTAATGCATTTTCTTTTCCAAGTATCTGAACTAATCTGTTTATATCTATTTTCCTGGCATCTCCTATGTCTTTGATCCCGTTTCTATGCAGCATTCTAGCTCTTACCCTTCCAATGCCTTTTAGTTTTAATAATATTAATAATTCTTCCTTAACGCCGTATTTTAATCTAGCCCTTAACTTTAAGATTTCTTTAATTAACGGCTGGAAATGGAGTATTCTTGCTAATTCTTCACTGCAATAAAAAAGCCAGTCAGCAATATCTAATTTAACTTTAATCTCTCCAGGCCTGATATTATAATTTTCCAGTAAATATTCTTCGTCTTTTTCATTGACCCAGTCATAAAAGAATAATGCTGTTTTTATAGAATTCGTAAAATCTTCATATTCTTGCTCGTAAATTCCAGGCTCTTTATCCAATAAGTATTCTTCATACTCAATTAATTTTTCCTGGATAAAATCATATTCTTTCATCCTTGTTCTTAGTAAGGGCCTTATCTCTAATGTATGGCTTATCATCTGCAAAAAAGAAAAATCAATGAACTTCATATTGCTGGCTTTTCTCAGGCAGTTGATAATAAAATTTGCAGTTAACGGATCTATGTACAATTCAGCGACTCTTTTGCCCAGTATTGTAGCCTTTATTTTTTCATCGTTTAGATTGTCTGCTGAAACAAAATCTTCTGACTTAAAATTTATAAACTCCCATTCTTCCAAAAGCCTTAGCATTTTCATTATTATATTTTCCAATTCTTTTAAGTCCTTGAACTGGTGAGCATAGAATGTTTTGCTGAAGAAATCCATTATTGAATTTTTATCATCTGCAAAATCAGAAGCAATCAGGGATAACAGGTAAGTCCTTAATACAGGCTCAACAGCAAGCTTGCTGTAAATCTCTTCTGGCTTTCCTTTTATGAATTTTTTAATGATCTCTTTTTTCTCAGATTTTGTTGCAGCAATGCATATGGCCTCTCCGTAAGAATCAAATTTCGGGCGTCCTGCACGTCCAGCCTGCTGGTGGTATTCTAGAACAGGAATCCAATCATACCCTCTTTGAGAGTATCTCTTTAAATCTTTGATTACTGCTCTGAAAGCAGGAAGATCTAACCCTTGTGCAAGCGATGGGGTACAACATATAATCCTAATTACCCCATTCCTGAAATTATCTTCAATTATCTCTTTTTGCTTATGAGTTAATCCAGCATGATGAAATGCAATACCTTTCCTCAATACCTTTGCTAATCTCTCGCATTGCTTTGTCGGATTCGGCAATGCAGTTAATACTCTTTCTGACAATTCATTGTTATCCTTAATCTTAACCTTTTTAGAAATCTCTTCTGCTAATTTTTCAGCTGATTTTTTTGTGTTGACAAAAACCAGTGCCTGCTTGTTCTTTTTTATTGTGTCTAAAATAATATTTATTACAGGAATATCTGTTATCTCTTCTATTGCAGTTTTTGGCATAGGAGATAGTAATTAATTTAGGTATAAAAATATTGTTAAAAATCAATTTTAATATATATTAAATAAATTCTAGATGCTATTTAATGCTTTTCCAAATATAATCAAAATATTTCCTGTAATTATTAGCTAGTGTTTTATGCTTTATGACAAATGTAACTGGCTTTTCCATCCACAGCACATTAGCAATATAATCGCCGTAAATGTAAATTACATTCAAACCGCTCAATATCTTTGGAAGAATCTTGTATTCATAATAATTTGATTTTGTTATTTTTTTATTTCTAGACTCATAGACCAAAAGCAGCTTCCATCTGCACTTTAACTTTTCCCTCTTTTTATTGTAATGCGGCCAGAAATAAGGCAGCCTTTTCTCAACATCTCCTGTTGCTCCTATAAATAAGACTTCTTTGTAATTAAGGCATTCTTTTAGGATAGTTTTTATCCCTTCTGTTCCTCTGTATATTTCTGATTCTATTTCCACAGGAGCTTTGCTGAAAAAAGAATTCATTTCTGATATAGTTGCCTTGATTTCATGCTTCTGCTCTTCTATTTTTGCCTTTTTCTCATCAAGATATTTCTCTAAGTTTTCAGGGCTTTTTGCCTGGAAAAACCTGATCTTATTCTCTATAACATAGCTGACAAGCCCTTTCTCTATAAGCCTGTTTAGAGTATCATAGAGATTTTTCCTGTAAACACCAGTCTCTTCGACAATCCTGCCGGCAGAAGTTGCCCCAATCTTAATCAAGGCCAAATAGACTTTAATTTCAGTTTCAGTCAGGCCTATTTCTTTGAGTAGCTGGTTGTTCATAAGGAAAGTGTGCTTTATAAGTATATAAATTTTATGGTAGTAGATAGATACTACAATAATTAAAATTAGACTCGCACTTTACTAAAGAATGATAAAATGGACAAAATACTAGCAGGCTCTGCAAAACATCTTGAATTGGTTGGAGGATTAAAAGATTTAGAATACCTGATGCTTAACCTTCAATTTAGATGTAATTATAGCTGTTTAGGGTGCTGCAATTCTAATCGGGAAATCAGCAAAAAAGGAACTCCCTTATCACTTGAGAAAATAAGCAGCCTAATTGACGAAGCAAAAGATTTAGGAATGCGGGTTGTGGTCATAGCAGGCGAAGGAGAGCCTTTCTTAGACAAAAGAATTGATACGATAATAGGGGAGATATATTATGCTGGATTAATACCTTATATTTTCACGAATGGCAGCTTATTGAATAAAGAAAGAGCGCAATTTCTTAAAGAGCATAATGCTTCATTGGTAATCCAATTAAACTCATTAAATAAAGACACCTATGAGAAATTATCATGTAAAGCTGGCAGCTTTGATATAGTAATAGATAACTTAGAAAATATAAGAAATGTATTCTCAGATACTTACTCAACTATAGGAAACTATGGACTCCGCAGAATCGCTATAAATGCAGTTATTTCCTCTGTTAATCTAGATGAACTATTTGTAAAAGGATTTAATATAGATGGAAAATTTATAAAGTGTTTTATATGCGGTGAAGAGCCTGATATTTTTGAGCCATTGAAGGATTTCTGCGGAAATGATTTTGCATTGGTCTATAATTCCCTTATGCGCATTGGCAAGGCATCATCAGATGAAAACTTTGAAGACATAGAAGAAATAAAAGTGAGAATCAGAGAATCTTCAAAAAACAGTTTTCCATTAGGCACAATTTCCAGCGGACAATGGTGCGCTTACATGAGAAATGGAATTAGTGTTGGAGCAGGAGGAGATATTTTAACATGCGCTTATTCTTTGGAAAGTGCTGGCAAATTAGGCAATATAAGAGAAGGCGTTTTAAGGAAATATTTTGGAATAGCAAATTCTGCTGTTGATAAATTCTATGAACAAAATGTTCATAACAGATGCATATTAAGGCATCTATATTACAAAGAATTTATCCATGGATTATAATATGACAAGAAAAATTCTTCATTTAGAAACAATAGCAATCCACTCTGGCGAGAGAAATAAGAAAAGACAGCACAGACCTGTTACAACACCTATCGAACAGACAGCAGCATACTATTTTGATGATACTCAGCAGATAATTGACTTTCATGAAGGAAAACTAGAAGGAATAAAATACGGAAGATACGGCTGCCCAACGCAGCATGCTGTTGAAGAGAAGATGGCAAGGTTAGAGAATGCTGAAAGAGCGCTCGCTTTTTCGTCCGGTATGGCTGCATTTACAACTACAATCTTAGCGTTAGTAAAAAAAAGGGAGCATATTATCTATACTGACGACTGCTATAGAAATATCAGACGATTTTTTGTGGAGATGCTGCCACATTACGGAATAACATCAACAGAAATCCAAATAAAAAATATCAATAATTTAAAAAATTTCATAAAAAAAGAAACTGTGCTGTTCTTTTCAGAGCTGCCTACAAACCCGTTCCTTAGAGTAATTGATTTGGAAAAGATAATAGCAACAACAAATGCAAACAGCATAACAAGCATCATTGATTCTACATTTGCAACTCCTATAAATATAAGGCCAATTGAGTATGGCGCTGACTTAGTTATTCACAGCGCAACAAAATATCTTGGTGGCCATCATGATTTATTTGCAGGAATTGCTGCTGGAAAATCTGAACTAATACAAAGAGTTCAGGAATATAGGGATGTTTTTGGAGGCATTATTGACCCGCATACCTCTTATCTCCTGCTGAGAAGCCTGCAGACATTGCCGATAAGGATGAAGGCGCACAATGAAAATGCTATAAAAATAGCTGAATGGCTGGAGCAGCAGCAAGAGGTTGAAAAAGTCTGGTATCCTGGGCTTAAATCGCATCCTGATTATATATTTGCAAAAAGGCAGATGTCTGGCTTTGGTGGAGTTATAACATTCTTACTAAAAGCAACTGAAAAAGAGACAAGCAAGTTTGTTGATTCTTTAGAAATTCCCTATATTGCTACAAACTTTGGCGGACCACAAAGCCTGATTGAGCAGCATGCTTTATTGACTTTTTATAAAGATAGAAAACAAGCAGAAAAAAAGAGAGGCATAACCGCAAACTTGATAAGATATTCTGTTGGCTTTGAGCATACAGACGATGTTATCAAAGATTTTGAGAATGCTTTTAGTAAGATAAAATAAAAATGGCCCTGCCGTGACTTTCAACAGCGGAAAAGATCTGATATTTTAGATTATATTAAATCTTCATTATTTTTAAATCATTCTGTAATTGTTTAAAGAATCAAATTATAATTTTCTATGATATAGAAAATCATTTATATCCTTTCAACTTAAATGACATATTTTGATGATTTAAAAATGAAATTTACTATATCAAAAATAAAATTTAGTACCGCTGATTTAAAAAAGAATATAATCCTTCCAAAAGAGTCTTCTCTAGAATTAGCCGAAGAAACTGGTTGGCATATTGGCGATGGAAGTATGAATTTTTATGGAAATAAAGGCCTTTTTCAATTAAGAGGGCATATTTTAGATGATAAAGATCATTATTTTTCTAGAGTTAAGGATATTTATAAAAGATTGTACAATCTTGAAATTAATATGAGAGAAATGAAGTCGACAGGTGTAATAGGATTTCAAGTTTGGAGCGATTCTATTGTAAAATTCAAAAATGAATCACTAGGTTTGATATTAGGTAAAAAAAACAAATATAACTATACCTAAGTTTATTTTAAATAATAGTGAATTATTTATTGCTTTTATAAGAAAATTATTTGATACTGATGGTTGTTTATATATAGAAAATAAAAGAGGCAAACCTTATCCTAGAATTGAAATAAAGATAACCTCAAAGTATGTGATAAAAGAAATGTATCATTTTTTAAATAAAATAGGTATTAGAGCTACATATTATGAATCTAAGAGAAAAAAGTGGTCTAATCTCCATTGTGCAATCATTCGTGGATATGAAATGTTAAATAAATGGAATCAATTAATTGGAACGAATAACCCTAAACATATGAAGAAGTTCTATTCATTAATAAGATATGGCCCTGCGGAGATTTGAACTCCAGACCTCACGATCTCTAAGCCCGATATCAGTTTCGCATCTTAAATCGTGCGCTCCACCAGGCTAAGCTACAGGGCCTAATTTAAATGATAATAAAACGCCTCCAGGCAGACTCGAATACGGCAACAGTCTTTTCTAAGCTGTTTCTGCCGACCTCGTGATTAACAGTCACGCGCTCTTTGCAGGATCCTAAACTTATACTCAGGAACAACCTGCTAAGCTATGGAGGCGTCTATTAAGAAGGTTTGTATTTAATTTAAAAAAGTTTCTATAGTAACTTTTATAAATGATGATATAATCCAATTTATATCTAAAAAGTTCTAGGTGAAATCAATGGATGTAGTTACAAATTTTTATCCCATTTTAGGGAGTATCGATGAGATTAGAACAGGAGAAAAGTATATTCGTAGTTTAAAGAATAATAATATGGGTGGCCTTGTTAATTTAATTGAGGTCATAGGGAAACAAAAAAGCATTTTACAAATAAATCTTATCGGTGTGTATCAAAAACAAAAAATAATATCAAGTATAAAAGAGGAAAGGGAGGTAGCAGATTTTTTTAATGATAGGTTTAATGAATATTTAAGACCTTCTTCTTTTATTTTCAAAGATTTAATTGCGATTGGTTACGATAATGATGTCATAGAAGATTCTATGTTAAGGGAATTCATCAAAGATGAGGATATTCGTTTAAGATTAATGCCTTATATGCAGTTATTAACTATTGATTTCCAAAAAAAAGGATATTTTGATATGCAAGACTATCTAGATAAAATTGAAGACTTAACAATTGGAATCATAATGGAAATTAATTCTTTTGATCCTAATACCACAAGAAATATTAAACAATTGTCTAGGGCTATAGATCATAAAAAAAAAGTTTTTGAAGAAGGAATAGAATTATATAACTCAAATCTTATAAATTATGGTTTAACACTTAAAGAATATATGATTTTATCTACTTTTAAAAAAGCATTAGATATCATAAAGAGCCCAGATAATTATAGTATGATTCTCCCCCCATCAGAAATGGATTTTGGCGATTTAGACTAATTCTAAGGGTTATAAACAATTAAAAACCTTTATTAATGCTTAAATTTAATTTTTAAAATATGAATAAATTATTGTACAAAATAAAACAATTCAACAGCCTGGCAGAGATAGACGAAATAGCAAGAAGATATTTTGCCTTGAATAGCTTTGACGGCATATTAATGATACTCGGGATAATTATAGCAAACTTCTTTGCATCTACTGACAATCCAAATATAATTATAACAACTGCTATTGGCGCAACAGTCGCAGTAACAGTCTCAGGAATGTGGGGGGCTTATCTAACAGAGTCTGCAGAGAGAAAAGGAAAGATGAAAAAGCTTGAAAAAAGCACAGGCTTAAGCTTTAAAAAAACACCAATGCATCGTGCGCATAGATTTGCTACAATCTCGCTGGCATTGATTAATGGATTGTCTTCATTATTTGCCGCATTAATAATTATCATGCCGTTTCTGCTTCCTATTCATATGAAAACAGCTTATTTTATATCAATTTGTCTTGCTTTTCTGGTTTTATTTTTGATAGGCATATTTTTAGGAAATATAAGCAAGAGCAATTTATTTATTGCAGGCATTAAATTATTGTTAGCAGGAATAATCTGTTCTGTTATAATTTACATCATAGAATATTGGAGCGTTATTATTTAAATGAATGAGATAATATCTCCTGCAGACGGCAAGATCACAAATGTTATATACCGCAATAATAGAACATCAATTGTTATAACTCTAAATCTTTGGAACAAGCATTATCAAATTTCCCCTGCAGATGGAATTGTAAAAGATATTAAATACAAAAAAGGCAAATTCCTTAATGCTGTTTTCAATCCAAGAGCATCATTTGAAAATGAAAGAAACGAAATTACAATTAATGATGTTAAAGTAATACAAATTGCCGGAATCTTAGCCAGAAGGATTAAATGCTATGTAAAAAAAAACCAAAAAATTAAAAAAGGACAACTTTTAGGAAAAATAGCATTTGGAAGCCAAGTAATATTGGAAATCCCGAAAAGAATTAAAATAAAAAAAGGAAGAATAAAAATTGGTGATATAATTGGAGATTAAGAGCAAGCTGCCTTCACTGCTGACAATACTAAATGCGCTTCTAGGATTATTGGTAATTATTAATTCTATTGAAGAAGAATATACTACAGCAGCTGTATTATTAATCATAGCTGTTCTGATTGACTTTCTTGACGGAAAAGTCGCAAGAAAACTAAAAAAAAGCACAGCTTTTGGAAGAGAGTTAGATTCATTGGCAGATATAATATCATTTGGAATATCTCCAGCAGTATTTGCGTATTCTATTGGATTCATTGAATTTACAAGCATATTTATTTTGATGCTGTTCCTGGCATGCGGGATGATAAGGCTGGCAAGATTTAATATAACTGATGAAAGCCATTTTATTGGAATGCCAATAACAATGAATGGACTAATAATTCCTATATTCTATTTTATCGCTCCAGGCTATATTTTATATATAATGCTGATATCAGGATTACTAATGATTAGTTCTATAAGATTTCCAAAGCTTTTTAGAAAATGATAATCCAGCTCATATATTTTCTGCTTCCAGCTTATCTTGCCAATATGACCCCCCCTTTACTGAAAAAAATTAATTTTCTAAATTATCCTATACATGAAAAATTATTAGGCAATCATAAAACCTATCGTGGATTAGTATTTGCGGTTATCACGGGCATGTTGATTTTTTATCTTCAAAAGCTATTATTTGATTATAATTTTTTTAAAAACATCAGCTTAATCAATTATAATAATTACTCATTATTGCCCGGGTTCCTATTATCATTTGGAGCAATGTTTGGAGACATTTTCAAGAGCTTTATAAAAAGAAGGCTTAATATTGCTCCTGGAGAAAGATTTGTTCCATGGGACCAGCTGGATTTTGTGATAGGCGCTTTAGCTTTTTCATATTTTTTAGTTAGATTATCTTTTATAAATATAATATTTATAATTATAATTTCATTTATTCTGCATGTAATATTCAACCATATTGGATATTATCTAAAGATTAATAAAAAGAAATGGTAAATAGAAACATTTATATACCCTAAGGAACATTTATGTTTACTATGATACAAAAATGTAGCCTATGGAATGTTTTTAATGTATTTGTTGCAGAACCCTTAAAAATTCATTATATTAAGGAGATATCCAAAAAAATAAATCTTGCTCCAACCTCTGTAAAAAAACATTTAGAGTATTTGCTTGAGCAAAAGTTGATATTTAAAAAAAAGGGAGATATTTTTTTTGGTTTTATAGCTAACAGGGATAATGAAGATTTTTTATTTTACAAAAAAATAGCGAATATAATCAAGCTTAAAGAGTCAGGTATAATCAAGTTTCTAATCAATACAATTTATCCTCAGGCAATAATAGTTTATGGCTCATTTCTCAGGGGAGAGGATATTGAGGAAAGTGATATTGATATATTTATACTGACAAACACCAAAAAAAATATAGAAACAGAGAGATTTGAAGCTATTTTAAAAAGACGAGTTCATATTATAATGGAAACCAGCCTAAAAAAAATTAAGGATGATCTTAAAACAGAAATTATAAATGGATTGGTTTTATACGGTTATTTAAAAGATGGATGAAATATTCAAAATTTCAAAAAGTGAAACAAGAGCAAAAGCATTAAAGGAGATGGCAGAAGAAAGATTAAGCGATATTAAAAAAGAAAATAAAGTGTATAAAATTATAGAGCAGTATTATGAGATAATAAAAGAACTTATGACTGCAATAATGTATATAGATGGATTTAAAACTTTGAGCCATAAATCGCTTATATCCTATTTAGAAAAAAATTATAATAAACTCTTTAATAAAGAGGAATTTATCTTAATTGATGAAACGAGGAGATTAAGGAATGATATCTTATATTATGGAACAAAAATTGATTCAGCTTTTTTAATAAATAAAGAAGTGCAATTAAAAACAATAATAAATAAGCTCATTAAGATTATCAATAAAAAATTATAAACAAAAACAAAGATAAAACCAAAAACCAAATATAACTCTTAAAAAATATTTTTAATTTATTTTTCTTTGTATTATAATAAAACAAGCTTCCTGTTGGAAATCCGTAAAGAAATATTAACCCTGATAAATATATAAAAAAAATATCATTCTTTGCTGTTAAAAACAGAACTATTGCTAATAAATTATATGCAATTATGTTTTTTTTTAATTTTATAACTATCAATAATATGATAAATAAGACGCAGTCTATGATAATATAAATCATTTTTATCTTTAAGAAAAATAAAAATAATATAAATATGACAAACAGTAATAATTTCTGCAATATGCTGAAATACTTTTTTCCTGCTTTAAGCTCTTCTTCTGTGTATTTAGCTATGATTATTCCAATTATCAGGCCAATAAATACAATCAATACTGACAAAATATAATTTATTGCTTCCATTCTGAATGACCAAACTGAATTAACATATCAGCATCTAATTTTGGAATATCACAAGCTCCAAAGCATGAATCAGCCCATATCAATACCTCAGCACTAGTTTCTTTCTGTATTGCTTCCTGTATTTCTTTAGCTCTTGGCTTTAAGCCGTCTGCTAACTGGATGCAGACTGTTTTAGCTTTATTCTTATTTATTTCTTTTATTGCTCTTTCTAGCTCTAAATCATATTGCATTTTAATAAGAATTATATTTTATTTTATAAATTATTTGGTTTGTACTCTAATAATTTTTTATAGATTATATTTAGATTAGCAAACATATCTTTACTTAAGTCTAACTCAGCAGAAATTCTTTCTTCCAATTCAAGATTATCGCATTTTAATATAATCTTTTTGACTTCACTTATAGGAAAGAATATTAGTTCAACAGATGCATGTTTGTTTGAGAATTTAATGGAATCTTCTAAAATACGGTAATTATAATCCTCACCTTCTTTTTTTATTTTTTCATAAGCTATTCTTCTTTCAGCAGATACTTTTCTCTTATTAGACCCATATTTTTGAATTAAAACAGGAATAATTTCGCCCGGTATATAGTTAAATATAAGCTCACAATTAGAATCCTCATTATCACTATCAAAATCATCTAATATTTCCTCAATGGTCTTAGAAATTTCTTCTGTATTATATTTAGTAAATCCTAAACCTATCAAAAATCCCATTAATTTATTGTCTTTTAATGTTTTATCCATTTTTATATCCTCTTTAAAATATTATCTATCTTCTGCCTAAAAGCGCTTTTTTTATGCCTTCTCATGCTATTCAATATCTCTTCTTTATCCCTTACCAGCTTCTTATATCTATTGCTAAGGAAATCTCTGGTAATCGCTTTTTCACCCCTTATTTTTAGATTTTGTCTCATTCTTTACAAAGTCTCATCAAATAATGTATCTAATTCCCACTTGTTTAGTTTTCCTTTCTTATTTAATTTTTTCTTGACGTCATTAAGGTCTTTTAATTTTTCTATATCCTCAAGGACTTCACAATCGTCGTACATAATTCCCACCTATAATATCTTCTTGCCATATTTATAGACAAGATATGTTCCCACAGCAAATAAAGCAGCTGTCGGTACTGAATGTTTTAATGCGTTAAAATATAAATCAAGCTTTCCTGATTCCATTATTTCATTTAAAACTTCAGGATCCTGCATTTCCTGTATGACTCTTCTGCTGGTATCCAATGCAAAAACTAAAATTCCTGCTATTCCTGCAGTTATCTTTTCTTTTCTCCCAGGATGTATAATATCGTCTACATATGTATTGCTAATCTCCTTACTTTCTGGATTAATAAAGCCTTCAATATTACTACCACTAAGTTCTTCTGCCATTTTTAATTACACCCCTTTAAATTAATAGAAAATAATGAATTTTCAAGCTTTATAAACCTTTCGGTTATGAGTATTTAAGAGTAGTAAATTACACCTTTTTCCAATATGGAAATCTCATAAATCTTTTGCATTCCATGCAATAATATATTACTTTTTCTCCTTGCAGCCTTACTCTCAGATTCTTTCCAGGAACAAGGTAAGAATAGCAGTGCTTGCAGAATCTCCTTTTTAGCTCCCTTGGAATCTTTAATTTGTATTTCATAGCAAGATTCCTTGCTTTTCTTACACAATCATTTGCCTTTATCTTTGAGCTGGAAAATGATTCTGATGCAGAGAAGAAATACTCTTCAATCTTCTTTTTAGCTTCTTTTGCTTCCTGCTTTTTCTTAAGCGCTTTTTTATATTTTTTCATACTAATCCAATAATAATTAACTATTTAAATATTCTTCAATTCTTATTACATAAATTATGGACCTTGCAGAAGAAGTTTTAAAAGCCTGTGGAACAGATAAAATAGAATTTTATATGAATTCAATAGGTATTTTATTTAATAAAGTGAGAAGCCATTTGAATAATGAAGATAATCCTATAGCAATTGGAAAATCTGTTCATAACTTTCTTTATAATCTTAGACCAAACAGATTCAATGAAGGAATTCATTTTTTAACATCAGTATTAGATGCATATAAATCCGAAGATATTAATGCAAAAGGAGGAAACTGCACTGCCTTAACAGCCTTATATAACATTATAATTGAAAGATTAGGTATTCCTATGTCCACAGTTGTTTTTGAAGAACATATCCTTTCAAGAATAAAAAATCCATTTATAAATGTAGAAAATACAATTAAAAATGGTTTTGGAATAACTTTACTAAAATTTTCTGAAGATGAATCTTATATAAATGTAGATAATATTCATTCATCACCAAATGAAGCAATTATTGCTACAACTTATTTTATCTCTGCCCAAGATGCTTTTCACCGCGGGAATATTGATTTAGCATGGGAATTAAATGAAAAATCAATGAATCTATTTTATGATAGCAATAATTATAGATTAAGAAGTGCAATAATGAGAATGTCTGAATATTAAGATTCAATATAATAATCTTTTTAAACCAATATAACATTCTCGTTATATGTTTAAATTTATGAAGAAATTATTTAAGGAAGAGAAGCCAGTAGAGACAATTAACTTAGATTCAATAGAAGCGTGGTTTGATAATAAGTCTAATATTGTTTTCTACAAGATTAATAGCGAAATCACCTCTTTTAATATCAGGTTAAAGAGCATCCTGATAAAGTTAAAAAGAGAATTGGAAAATTTACAGAAAGCTAAATTAAAAAATCCAGATATCCAGCAGAGGATGATTGATATAATGCAGGGCAACAGGGATTCATACATTAAAAAATACCAGAATTTTTTAGATTCATTAACCATGCCAAAAGATTACACAGATGCAGACTATTTTATTGATGAGATAGAAAATTCCCTGGACAGCCTTCATAAATCAACCCAGAAGCCCTACTATGTTCTTCATGAATTTTTTGAGCATGAAGCTTATAATATCGCTTCAAACATCAGGAAAATTGATGCGCTGGTTAAAGAATTCAGGAATACATTGAATAAATACAGCCTAAGGAGAATAAATAAGATGCAGCAGGATATAATAAATTTAAAGTTAAAGATAAACATGGAAAAGGAAATCAAGGAAAAGATAAAGAAAATAGAGGATTATTCTGATGATCTGGAAAAGGCAAAAGAGAAAATAAAACAGGATATTGAAAACTTTAAAAATACAGGGGAATACAGGGAATTCGATAGCTTAAAAAAAGAAAAAGAGGAATTATTTAAAAAAGAAGAGGAGAATAATAATAAATTAATTCATTTTTTCTCTGTTATAGAGCATGCATTAAAAAAATATTCCAGACTAAGCCAGGATGAGAATCTTATTAATCTTTATCTTGCAAATCCTATAAAGGCGCTTAACTCTGATTCAGGCCTTAAGATAATTGATATCCTGAAAAAGATGAAAAGCAGCATAGAGTTAAAAAAGATTGAGCTTAAAGACAATAAAAAAGAAAAAACAATAGAGCATATAGATAAGATTGATTTTTTTTTTTTTAACAGTTTTATGGAAAAGCACAATGAGCTGAAAGAAAAAATAAAGATTAAGGATAATGAATTGAAGGAAAGCAAAGCAATAACCAAATTAAGAGAATTAAATGATATTCTTATCCAGCACAAAGAAAATCTTAGAAGATTAAATGAAAACCTGGATTCATTGAACAAGGAATATAATAAAATTGATATTGATGCATTAAGAATTGAGCTTCAGGAAGATTTAAGCAGCGCATTTGAGAGTGATATTAAGATTAAATAAAAATAAAAATAATAAAGAATATAAATACTAAAAAAATAATCAATAATCATGCCATTCAGAACTTTAAATGATTTTAATTTTGACAATAAAAAAGTATTGTTAAGGGTTGACTATAATGTCCCATTAGATGCGCTTGGAAATATAGAGAGCGATAAAAGAATCTCAGCTTCTGTTCCGACTATAAAATTCCTGGTAAAGCATAATGCAAAAGTAATTATCATATCTCATCTTGGAAGGCCAGAAGCAGCTGAAAAGGAATTAAGGATGAACAAAGTAGCAGAAAGATTAAGCTCTTTGATAGGAAGGCCAGTCAAAAAGTTAGACAAGTGCACAGGAAGGATAATAGAAGATTACATCTCTGATATGGAGCCAGGGGATGTTATAATGCTTGAGAACATAAGATTTTATCCAGAAGAAACATCTCCAGATGACCTGACCAGAGAGAATTTTGCGCAGAAGCTAAGCAGCTTGGCAGACTATTATGTTAATGATGCATTTGCAGTTTCCCACAGAAAAAATGCCTCTGTCTATGACATAACCAAATTTCTTCCAAGCGCAGCAGGATTGCTGATGGAAAAAGAAATCAGTATGCTGAGCAAAATCCTCAATCCAGACAAGCCGTTTTATGCAATAATCGGCGGGGTAAAGATAAGCGACAAGATCTCAGTCATTAATAACCTGTTGAATAAGGCAGATAAAATCCTTTTAGGAGGGGCGATGATATTTACTTTTTATAAATCCAAGGGATATGAAATAGGAAAAAGCATTGTTGAAAATGACAAGTTAAATTTAGCGACATTACTAATAAAAAATCCAAATATTGTCCTTCCAAAAGATGTTGTTGTTGCCAAGGACAATAGGGAAGATGCTGAATACAAGACAGTTGATTATAATAAGATGATTCCAGGCTACATTGGATTGGATATTGGGCCAAAGACAATTGAAGAATACAAGGGAATATTAAAGAATGCAAAGACAATTGTCTGGAATGGTCCTCTTGGCAGGTTTGAATTTAAGAATTTTTCAAAAGGAACAAATGAGATAGCAAAATTTCTGGCAACATTAAAAGCCAATGTTGTTGTAGGGGGAGGAGATACTGGCTCTGCTGTAGCTAAATTAGGAATTGCTGAAAAATTCTTTGTTTCTACAGGAGGAGGGGCAGCACTTGAATTTTTAGAGGGAACCAAGCTTCCTGGAATAAAAGCGCTTGAAGTAAATTATGAAAAGTTTAATAAACAATAAATATAATTATCTTAAATATGAATAAAAGAGGCATTGAGCTTGGCATAAATCTTATAGTAACTCTGATTATTGCTGTGATTATTCTTTCTTTTGGCATTTATTTTACAAAATTAATGTTTGAGAAATCAACTGAATTAAAAGAAACTCTTGACAAGCAGACAGAATCTGAATTAGAGCGATTGATGGATTCAGGAGAGAAAGTCAGCATCTATCCTGGAAAAAGAGAGGTTAATAATAATGAGATAGCTGTGTTCGGTCTTGGAATTTTAAATATTGACAGTTCGGGTAGGTTTATAGTTACAATTAAACCAGATATAGCAACTAGAAGCGATAATACTGAAATATGCAGGAATACTGCTTGTAATAAACTAGAGATAAAAACAGTGTATAACTCAAATGAATTTGCCTTGCCTATAGAAAGCAATAAAAAAGAAAAAGTTTTGATTGGAATCCTTCCGCAAAATGCAGAATCAGGAACATATGTTTTTAACATTAAAGTTACAAAAGATAGTGAAGATTATGGTGATTTCAAGAAGATATATGTTAAGGTTAGATAAAATAATTAAAATAATAGATAAATAATAAAAAATAAAAAAATCCAAATAATTTGGACTATTAAAATTGGATTTAGAAGAAAAAATAGAGGATAAAGAATCCAGAAGATTTTTTGATAAATTCCACGCTACTGTAAATAAATTTCTAAGAATATCTGTTTACTCATTGTCTGCTTTATTGATTTTAGAGGGAGCTGACTGGTTTTTTAATAATAAGGATTCTTTTGGTCAGGAAGAATATTATTTTAAACGAATCACAAACAATTCTTATTACGATGAAAATCCAAGATGGCATCCAGATGGCAATAAAATAATGTTTTACTCCTATAGAAACAGAAAACAGTTGATTTATCTTATAGATGCAGATGGCAGTAATGAAACACAGTTAATTGCATTAGATAGTTATGATGGATTTTATGATGCATCTTGGTCTCCTGACGGAAAAAATATTGCTCTTAATGCTTTGTATACAGACTCCCTCTATGAACAGCACTCAGAAATCCATGTTTTTAACTTAGAAAATAATGGATTAATTCAGCTGACCAATCCGATTACTTTAAAATCTAATATATGTCCAGACTGGTCTCCTGATGGAAAATATATAATTTATAATCTTCAAACTACCATGGAAGCATGGGTAAATAAAATTCAATTTGATGGTGGAGAACCTGCTACTATAATAAAACTAGAAAATCATGAAAGTGCATGGTATCCTGTTTGGTCGCCAGATGGAGAATTTATTGCTTTTATACATTGTGACGGTAATGATAGAAACATTGCAAAAATTCCTGTTGATAGTAATGGTGTTCCTACAGGACCTATGATTAAATTAACTGATGATAATTTTAGTTACAAACCCTCATGGTCATTTGATAGCAAAAAAATAGCATATTATTCAAGAACAATAGAACCAATAGAATCTATTGATATATGGATAATGGATTCTGATGGAAATAATAAAACAAGAATAACTAATGATAAATTTATAGAAGTTGATCCTTCATGGAGCCCTGACGGAAAAAAAATTGCTTTTTCTTCCAATAAGGACAATTATGACCCTCAAATATGGGTTGTTTATTTAGAGGGAAGACCAGAACCATTGATAAATTTACAAAAAAAAACAATAATAGACAACTTCGCTTCAGAAAAAGAAGATAAGTCATTATTAAGAAGAATATGGGAAACTATCTATGAAGCAGCAAATCTTGGCATGCCAGAAGAAGGAGTATCAACAGATTCAGATATTTATTTGGAATTCTCAGGGGATGTTGACCAGATAACTAAAGTTAAAGGATATTTCTCAAGCCCAATGTTTGGATATATAACTCCTACATTTGAATTTGAAAAAATAGAAGGCAAATATTTTAAAAGAGCATCTTTCAAGAACCTGACAAAATTAGCCATAGAAACAGGATTATATGTAATGAATAATCTAACATCAGGAGAGGATTTATCACTGGATTTGGACTTATCACCGGTTATAACTTTTGACAGCGTTGTTGTTGATCTGACCTCAGGTCAAAAATCATTTCTTATAGATACTACTCTTTCAAGATTTGATGAATCATTAAAATCATGGACAGAAAAAGCATTTGATTTATTCGGCCATTATTCCGGCATTATAGTCCATTCTCCTGTTGAGTTTTTGATTACAGATTCAGATGGAAATAAATTAGGGATGAAAGATGGAAAAAAATACAATGACCTTCCAGGTTATTTTAACCAGGATGATGATCCAAAAATAGCATTTTTATTTGGAGATAATATCAGTTTAAGGTTAAAAGCTACAAATGATGGGGAGGTTAGCTTAACAACATATAATGCAATAGGATTTGTTTTAGATTCAGTATCATATCCTGAAATAAATGTAAAAAAAGATTATTCATTAGCAGTTAGTATAGGAGCAAATGACACATTAAGAGTTTACGACCAAAACAATAATCAGATTGATATTGTGACCTATGTAAAAAACCAACATCTTCCAGAAGGATACCTATTATTCCAAAATTATCCAAATCCTTTTAATGAATTAACCAAAATCAGCTTTTATCTGCCTAGAGAATCTTCTGTTAGCCTAAACATATACAATATTTTGGGACAAAAAGTTAAAACTCCAGTAAATGAAAGAAAACCACCTGGAAATTATTTTATAATTTGGGATGGAAGAAATGAGTCAGGCCAGATAGTTCATTCAGGAGTCTATTTTTATAGGTTGGAAACAGCTGAATTCACATCAACAAAAAAAATGGTTTTAATAAAGTAAATTTTATAAACTCATTCTGTCCAAAATTAATTTATGAACTTAGGTTATTATTTCATCAATCCAATAATGCTCTATGCTTTATTAAGCATTATCCCTTTACTTCTTATTTATCTTATCCGGCCAAAACCAACAAGAAAAATCATCCCTTCTCTTATGTTTTTTTTTAAGAATGTTGAAAGGTCAAAACTAAATGCATTCTTGCGGTACTTTGACAGAAACCTTCTTTTTATCCTTCAGCTGCTGACATTAGCTATTTTATCACTGGTAATAGCAACCCCATATATAAGCAAAGGAGATAATGTCAAAGCAGACAATACAATTATTGTCCTGGACGCATCTGCATCAATGCAAACCAGATCAGGATTAGGAACAAGATTTGACAAGGCAGTTGACATAGTCAAAAAAAATCTTGGAAGGAGAAATACGTTAATATTAATCAAAGATTCTCCGGAACTGATCTTAAAGGAGGAGTCAGCATCAAAAATATTAAATGCTCTGTCAAAAATAAGAGCAGTGGATACAACCTCAAATATTGCAGAAGCAATCATGTTTGCATCTGAACAGCTGGAAAAAGGAAGAATCATAGTTATTTCTGATTTTATTGCGACAGGAAATGATCCTTACTCAGCAAAAAAATTAATTGAAAGCAAAGATATTCCTGTTGATTTTTTTGATGTGTCAAATGAAGCAAAGAACATCGGAATCATAGATCTGATTGTTAATGAGCAGAATTCTGTTGTTTATGTTAAGAATTTTAATGATAAAACAGAAAAAGTTGATATTGAGATTGAAAATCTGAAAAAAACATTAGCCATTGATTCAGGCTCTGTGGAGACATTTCATTTTACAACACCTCCTGGAGCAACAACAATAAAGATTGGCGCTAACGATGATTTCCCAGTTGATGATAAAGCCTATATCTCTTCATATTCTCAGCTGAAAATCAGAGCTTTAATGATAACAAATGACAAGGACAATAATCTGTATCATGCATTATCTTCCTCTTCCTCACTGGATGTGGCAGTATCCACCCCCCCGATTATCGATAAGATAAACCACGATATTATTGTGATAACAAAAGTAAATCCAGACCTGATATTAAAAGAAACAATAAATGAGATAGAAGACCAGTTAAAAAAAGGAGCTGTTCTTATTGTCGCAGCGCAGGAAGATCTGTTTAAAATTGATTTTAAGGATTTGCTGCCTGTCTCGCAGGGAGAGACGGCAGGAGAGACAATAATCAAAAAAGAGCTGTCAAATAAATATACAAAAGATATCTCTTTTGGCTCTGTAAAGCAGCATTTAAAGACAACTGCAGTTAAAGGGGCTGTAATTGCATCTGCAGATGATAACAGCTCTTTAATAGTCTATTCTGATTATGGGAAAGGAAAGGTTCTTTATTACGGAATTGATGACTCTTATTCAAGCTTCAAGCTGACTCCATGGTATCCGATATTCTGGGATAATATGATTAAATTTATGCTTGCAAGGGATGATATTTCACAGTTAAACTTCAAAACAGGGGTTAAGATAGGGGAAGACACGTATGATAAAGCAGGAATATATGACATAAAAACAAAGAGCATAGCAGTGAATTTATTGGATGAAATAGAATCTGATGTCAGCATTAAAAAAGAAAAAAGCCAGGAGGAAGTCAAAATAAGCTCAAAACAAGATGAATTCAGAAAGCAGAGAGCAAGGGAATTTGATATCGAGCTTTTAGTTATAGGAATGATATTATTATTCGGTGAATTGTTATATGTAAAATTCAGAGGTGACCTATGATCTTCCTATATCCATCCAGGCTAATCTTAATAGTTCCGGTGATAGCGCTGTTATTATTCCTAATCAGGAAAGAGTTCTTCAAGGTAACTGACCTAAGGGAAAAGCATATAATAAAAAAAAAGAGGACAGTTGTATCTATATTAAGAAGCCTGATTTTTATTCTTTTGATAATTGCCTTTGCTGTCCCGATTGCAGAGATGAAAGAGCATTCAGCAGGGGATGTAAGCTTGGATATATTGATTGACAACTCAAAATCATTTGATGTCTATGATAACTCAGAGGTATATTCATTGCAGGAAAAACTTGAAAAAAAAATCCCAACAGAAATAATTCCAATTGGCTTTAATTATATATCTCCAATTGGAGACGGGATTCTTTCTGCGATATCCAAAGACAAAAGTTTATTGGTTGTTAGCGACGGAAATGTCAACTCAGGATTAGCGCTTAATGATGTAGCTGTTTTAGCCTCTAATCTCAACTCTTCAATAAATCTTCTTGAGCTTCCTATGAAGGAAAATGAGATTTCTGTCAAGATAGACGGGCCTTCTGAAACAACACAGGATGTATTGAATGAATTTAAAATTGCAGTAAGCAACAAAAAAAAAATAAAGGTAAAATTAACAATAGACATTGACAGCAATATAGAATTTGATGATTACACAGACGAAGAAGAGATTATACTAAAAAAAAGTTTTTTGGCAGGCCACCATAAATTAACAGCAAAAATCGATTATAATGATTATTTTAAAGAAAACAATATTTTCTATAAGACAGTTCATGTAAAGGAAAAGCCAAAAATATTATTTTACACTGAAAAATCAAGCCCAATTTTAACAATTCTTGATGATTTATACTCTGTTGATACAGCTAATTTAGACAAGGGCCTTGAGGATTATTATGCAATTGTAATAAATGATATCAATGCAAACAAAATGGATGGATATGCTGATAGAATTTCAGAATATTTAATGGACGGCGACGGCCTGGTTGTTATTGGAGGAAAAAATTCCTATGATCAGGGAGGATATGCAAATTCAAAATTCGAGACTATCATTCCTGTAATCCCTGGAATAGGGGAGTTAGAGGAAAAGAGGCAGTTAAACGCAATAGTCTTGTTGGATGTATCTTCTGGAACGCGCGAGCCAGAATGCACAGGCCTTGGCGGCTTGCATGCTTCAGGCGCATTGGAGATAGAAAAGGCGCAGGCCCTGAATCTGATAAATGGATTCAGAGACTGGGATAAGGTAGCTTTTCTTGCTTTTGACGAAACAGTAAAAATAATATCTCCGATTTCCACGATGGGAAGCAAGGATAAAGAGGAATTAAAAACAAAAATAAGAACATTGCAGTCACAGCCATACGGAACCAAGATGGATGTTGCCCTGGATACAGCTGCAAAGATGCTTGAAGGCATTCAGGGAGAAAAATATATAATATTTGTTTCAGATGGCTACGACCCAAATTATTTTAATTATCCTGCTATAATGTTTCCAACCTTTTCCTATATCAATGACCATAATATAAAGATTATTGCGATAGCTGCAGGAAGAACAATGACAGAAGAAGAGTGCATCAGATGCTCTCTTTGTTTTAAGGATATACAACACATAATCCACATAAGGAATCTTATTAATATTGTGGAAAGGACTAACGGCCAATATATAGGCCCTGAATATGGAACCCATGGAAGATACTATCCAAAGGATTTTAAGCAGGTAGATGCATTTTTTAAATTAAAAAAAAACCAGGAAGAAATGACTAAGGAAGAGATTTACAGCCTTATAATAATGAACAATTATCATTTCATTACAGCAGGATTAAAATTAGGCGCTTCTGTCAATGGCTATAATTTTGTTGTTCCAAAAAGCTCTGCAGATTTGTTAATTACAAATGGCGTCGGGAATCCTGTATTAACAGTCTGGAGATTTGGTCTTGGGAGAGTAGCTTCATTATCTACAGATGATGGGGCAGAATGGGGCAGCGAGTTATTGAATCAGCAGAATTCCCGCTTAATCTCAAGAACAATCAACTGGGCTATTGGCGATCCAGACAGAAAAAAAAAATATAATGTCATAATCACAGACTCAACTGTTGATAAGCCTATTGAAGTCTATGTTAAATCAGATAAACTGCCGGTTTCCAAAGATCTTGTTTTTCATAAGATTGACGAAAATACATATAAATCAACCTTTACAGATACAGAGCCAGGATTTCATGACATTTTAGGGGTGCCTTATGCTATTAACTACAATTCAGAATTGGCTGATATTGGAATAAATCAGGATTTAGTTGACATGGTTTATTCAACAGGAGGAAAAATATATAAATCTGAAGATAGTGAATCTATAATCGACAAAATAATAAATGCCTCGCAAAGGACAATAATAACAGAAAAAAAAATATTATGGCCTTTTATAATCGCAGCAATCATATTATTTTTAATCGAGATACTTTACAGGAAACTTATCGAGAATAAATAAAATTAAATAATTAAATTAAATCAAATAAAAAAAAAAAAAAAAAAAGAGAAATAAAAAATGTCATTCATAAACAAAAATGTCAATATGTTTTTGTTTTCCCTTATCATATTAACCATAACTATAATGGTCGGAGGAACTGTTTTCTATGGAGGAAGGTTCACTAATGTTACTGCTGATTACAATGAGAAAATTAAGCAGATAGAGCAGCTCAATCTTGAGCTTATTAAGTTTAAGGCCCAGTACAATTACAGCCAGGCTATCCTGGATAAAACATCAACAGAAAAAGAGAATCTGAAAAAAGTTTATACAACGCAGACAGGAAGATTAGAGAGCGATGTCCAGGTATGCAACTCAACACTTACCACAGCCCAGTCTGAATTAACCAGTGTAAAAAAAAAATATGAAGATACCAAGGAACAGCTAGAAACAGCAGAATCAAAACTTGATTCAAAAACAAGCGAAGCTCTTTGCTACAAAAAGATTCTCACGCAAAACAATATGGATTATTCAAGCTGTGATTAATATGAACAAAATAGTTTTAATGCTCAGGGAATTAAAAAGCGAAGTAAAAAAAATAATTTTCCTGGATTCTTTGCTGAATTCCATTATTATTTTTCTTCTTTTTTATATAATAACAGCTTTGATGAACATAAGTGGCTTTTTTGCCCTTGTCACTTTTATTGCAGCATTTATATATTTTTATAAGAATAAGCTAAAAAAAGCATCTTTGGCAGAGATAGAGAAAAGGAATCCCAATGTGCAGGAGATGCTAAGAACAGCAGCAGACAATATTAACATGGATAATGTTGTTACAAAGCAGCTTAACGTAGATGTTTTAACAGAGATGAGGAATGTAGCAACCTCTTCTTTTTTTATACCAAAGATACTGTTCTCTAAAATAATCTCAATTTCAGCCCTGTCATTGATTACATTATTTATCCTTTCTTCAAATCTTCATATTGTTGATGCAAATAACCTGATCAAGGGCCTTGGGTATGTTCCTGAGAAAGTTTTTGGAAGCGATGAAGGTCTGTACGGAGATGATTCAGTAGCAGAGTTAGGAAAAGAAAAGGTTACATTTGAATTAAATCCCCTGAGCTATGAGCTAAATCTTGACCAGATTAAGCCCCCTGAAAAAAAAGAGTTTGAGTCTAATTATCCTGAAGATATAACTGCAACTCCAGAAGAATCTTTTGAGGAAAATATTCCTAAAGAGCAGCAGGAGCTTGTAAAGAGATATTTTGAAAGTATTAATAAATAACCTCAAGTCTTCAAAACATAAAATTTAAAAATACCCGTATTCTTTACGATTATATAAAAATGGTAAAAAGCGTAGAATCTATCAAGAATATTGAAAGATTAAAAGAGGCATTTGATGCTATAGCAGCAGAAGTAGGCAGGTATGTTGTGGGCCAGCAGGATGTATTAAGGCAGTTTATAGCAGCTATTTTATGCAATGCCAATGCATTAGTTGAAGGTTATCCCGGGTTGGCAAAGACATTGATGGTTAAAACATTAGCCCAGACAATGGACTTGAAATTCAGCAGGATTCAAAATACCCCTGATTTAATGCCTTCTGATATAACCGGAACATATGTAATTGAAGAGTCTTCTGGAAAAAAAACATTTAAATTCCAGCCAGGGCCTTTATTTGCAAATATTGTATTGGCTGATGAAATTAACAGAGCCACTCCCAAAACACAGTCAGCTTTGCTGGAAGCTATGCAGGAAAAGCAGGTTACAGTGGGAAATAATACATTTATCCTGGAAAAACCTTTTTTTGTTTTGGCAACCCAGAATCCAATCGAACAAGAGGGAACATATCCGCTGCCAGAAGCGCAGGTAGACAGGTTTTTGTTTAAAATAAACATCACTTATCCTACTTATGAAGAAGAGCTGGAGATTGTTGAAAAATATACCAAATCAGAGAGCGATAGCAAGCCAAAGGTATTGCTGTCTGCAAATGGAATTAATGTACTGCAGGAACTGGTAAGGCAGGTTCCGATAGCAGACGATATAAAAAGAAAGGCAGTATCGATTGTTACTGCGACAAGAATGAATAAATCACTGATACAGTTTGGAGCTTCTCCAAGAGCATCGATTGGATTAATATTAGCTGCAAAAGCAAGGGCAATAATCGACGGAAGGAAATTTGTTTCCATAAAAGATATACGGGAAATGGCATATCCTGTTTTAAGGCACAGGATAATTCTTAATTTTGAGGCAGAACGCGAAGGAAAAACTCCTGATGATATCATCAAGGCTATAATAGACAAGGTGGGTTAAATGCAAGAAAAAAATCTTCAAAGCCTAAAAAATGAAGATAGGTTAAGGAAATGTCCTGAATGCGGGAGTAAAAACATAGACTATGTAAAGGGAGAGCTTTATTGCAAAAAATGCGGTTTTGTTATAGAAGAATAAAATGATTGACACTAGTTTCTTAAAGCTTTTAGATAGGTTTCAATTAATTCTAAGAAAAAAAATAACATCTAACTATGCCGGCGCAAAGGAGAGTCCTGCCTATGGCAGAGGATTAGTTTTTAAGGATTATAAGGAATATGTTTCAGGAGATGATTTCAGGCTTATAGACTGGAAAGTATATGCGCGAACAGAAAAATTAAATATAAAAAGGTTTGAAGAAGAGAGGAATATGACAGTAAGGATTGTGCTGGATGCTTCTGCTTCTATGAATTACGGCAGTAAAATAAAGAAATTTGATTATGCGGGAATGATTGCAATTGGCTTTCTCTACATGGCGCTCAAGAATAATGAGAGATTTGAACTTACAACATTCTCTGATCAGTTAACTCCTTTCAGGCAGAAGAAAGGGACAAAACAACTGATGGATATCATACAATATCTGAATAAGCTAAAGATCAGCGGAAAATCAAATTTTAAGTATTCTCTTGAGCAGTATAAAAAATTCATTAATTCAAAATCACTTATTATAATAATCTCTGATTTTTTTTTTAATCCGCAGGAGCTGAAAGATATTTTAGTCAGGTACAGGAAAAGCGATGTTATGGCAGTTCAGGTGCTGGATCCAACTGAAAAAGATCTTCCTGTAACAGGAGACATGATATTAAAAGATGCAGAAACAGAAACAAGCTTAAGGACATTTGTCAGCAATAGATTGAAAACAAAATACCAGTCGCAGCTGACTGATCATATACACAAGCTTCATGATATCTGCTTTGAAACAAAATCAAAATTCTTTTCAGTAACAACAGATGTTCCTATATTTGACTCTTTTTACGAGATTTTGAGTGTTAAATAAACAAACAAACAAACAAAAAAAACAAAAACAAAAAAAATTTATTGAACATAACTTTTATAAATAATAAATAAATATTGGTAAATATGTCGCTTTTTTGGAAGATAATAATTGCCGTTATCTTAGGGATATTTATAGCTGCATTATCCAGAACACCTGCTGGAATTGCCGTAGCAGTATTAATTGTGATTCTTTATCTTTTGAAGATTAAATACTCTAAAAAATTCAAATCAAAACATAAAAAAACAAAAGAAGAAGGGGTTATTGATATTAAATCGCCATTTTCTAAACTAAACAGGATTTATTTAATCATTTCTTTGATTATTTTAGCGCTGCTTGTTTATTTATTCCGCCCGTGGTTTCATGGCCTTATAATAGCCTTTTACACAAAACCAGACTTGTTATTATTTATAATTTTCTTGATACCTTCTGTTATCCTGTTCAAACACAAGAAGCATTCAATTGCTTCTATCTTCCTTGTTTTGGCAGTAATCTCATTTTTAATTCTTCCATTCAGCGCAATTATTGAGCAGAGATATATTGTTAATGAAAACGTATATAATAAAATTGATGAACTGCCCGATACAACAGATATAAGGATCTTGCCAAAGGCTGTTGCTTTTCGTTATTTAGAAGATTCATTGCAGAAATCAAGGGAAAGGGTAGGGGGTGTAAACATAGTCAATGTTGATACTGAGATATTCTGGATGGCTCCAAGAGTGCCAGACGGAACTATACTTTATCTAACCCAAAAAGTAAACGGCTTAATAACAGCAGACGCCTCCAAAACAGACCGCACTACAAAAATGATTACCAAAGAATTGAAAATAGGAGAAGATATTGGAATATTTGACAACATTTACTGGAATCTGTATAAAAAAAAATATTTTATTGATTTAGGAGATATTTATTATATCTATAAAAATGATTATATACTGACTGTAGCTCCAGTTATATCTTATAAATTTAAGTTTCCTGTCATGATACCTTATTATGCAGGAGTATTTGTTGTGGATGAAGAAGGAAAAATAGATTATTATACTCCAGAGCAGGTTAAAAAAATTGAAGAGTTCAAGAATAACAGGGCTTATCCAGAGGAATTAGCCAGGCTTTATGTAGATTCATATAAGTATAATCTTGGGATATTAAATACATTCTTCATGCACAAAGACCAGATTGAGATTTCAGATGTTTACGGCCAGGAAAACAGGCAGCCTTTTCTGATGTCAACAAAAGACGGATTAAAATGGGTCATTGCTACAGAGCCTTATGGAGAATCATACGGAGTTTTTAAAATATTTTTAGTTGATGCATTGACAGGCAGGATAGACATGCTTGAACTGAATGAGGATCAAACTTTAACAGGGCCTGTAAGGGTTGTAAGCTATGTTAAAAAGAAGTTTCCAACAATTGACTGGAGTACGACAAGCATTATAGAGCCGCGCCCATTTGTTATTAAAGGAAAATTATACTGGATGCTCTCAATAACTCCTAATGATTTTGCAGGAATAGCTTATACTGTATTTGTTAATTCTGAAAATAATGAGATCATTCCTTTTGAAGACGATAAAGGAGTATATGATTTTGTAAAGCAGGGCATTATCAAAGACACAACTCAGGAAACTAAGGCTAAAACAAAAGAAGAGACAATACAGGAAAAAATAAAAGAGATTGAGAAATTACTTGAAGAGATCAAAGAGCTGGAATAATAATAATAATACTTGATTACAATAATTCTTATAAATTAACCTAATCATATCTGGTATATGAAATACATTTTTCTTGATATAGAGACTGTTCCTATGAGAATAGAGCATGAGGATGTTAAGCAGTATCTAATGGATAAAAAGATAAGCAAAGAAGAAAGAAGCTATAATCCGCTTTATTCTAAGATCATAACAATTGGCATGAAAACATTTAATGAATCAACTGAAATGTTAATTGGCAAAGAAAAAGAGATGTTAGAGCAGTTCTGGGGTAAATTAAAAGGATTAAATACAATATTAGTAACTTATAATGGATATAAATTTGACATTCCTTTTATTGTTTTAAGGAGCATAATCAATAATGTCAAAATCCCTTTCTCAATCAACTTAAACAAATGGCAGATGGAAAAATCAAATCACTTTGATGTCATGCTTTTTTTCTCCCAGAATGAAACCTTTGTCAATCCTAATCTCAGGATTTTAGGAAAGATGTACGGCATCGAGTCAGATGATAAGTTGTATGGATATGATATTGAAAGGCTCTATCATGAAGGCAGGCTTGAAGATATAAAAAAAAAATGCGAAACAGATATTGAAGTCCTTGAAAAGCTATTTTTAAAGTTCTGCAAAGAGCATGTTGAGAGTGTTTGATTATTCCCAAGAATTAAGGTTTATTCTCCTCTAAAAACGTATTGTTCTCCCCTTTTATACACAATTCCTGCATAAAACGGTTCTGATTTATCATACAACTCAGTATATATACAATTCATAATATTTCCTAAAAATCCTGCAGCTCTTCTATTTCCTATGCCCTCTAAAGTTGCTTTTAGTGCATGGCTCATATGCTTTCTTTTTGCCTTTTGAACAATTTCAACTAATGCAGAATCATTTTCAGTATCTAATTTATCTACACCTTCTACTAAATCAAGAGTTAATTCTAAAGGTGTTTCTGTACCTTCTCTAATCATAGGTAATACATCTAAGATATTTTCTTTACCTGCATAATAAAAAAATCCATAAGCTTTTCCAGTTTTCATTTTCTTTATACTAACCAAAAAGAATAGAGTATATAAACCTTTCTATTTGTAACTACTTTATAGTTAATAAAAGATTAAAACATCAGCTTAATCAGATCAATCATCCTTTTAGAGTATCCCCACTCATTATCATACCATGCGCATACCTTAACTAAATTTCCATTAACTCTTGTCAGTGAAGCATCAAAAATGCTTGACATTGGATTTCCAATTATATCTGTTGAAACCAAAGGCTCTTCTGAATATTCCAAGACTCCATTTAACATTGGGTCATTTTCAGCAGCATTTTTCATTGCTTTGTTTATCTCCTCAACAGAGGTTTTTTTTTTTACAACACAAACAAAATCAGTCAAAGATCCATTTGCTGTTGGAACCCTTACAGCTATTCCTGTCATCTTTCCTTTCAAGCTTGGAAGCACCTCTGCAGTAGCCTCTGCTGCTCCTGTTGTTGTCGGAATAATATTAATGGCAGCTGATCTGGCTCTTCTTAAATCTTTATGAGGGCCGTCAACTAAATTCTGGTCTGCAGTATAGCTGTGCACTGTTGTTAAAAATCCATGTTCAATTCCAAAATTCTCATCCAGGACTTTTACAATTGGAACCAAAGAATTGGTTGTGCAGGAAGCATTGCTTATTATATCCCCTTTAATCTTATCTTCATTTGCTCCTTTAACAATAATTGGAATCCCTTTATCTTTTGGAGGAGCGCTTAACAAAACCTTTTTAGCGCCTGCTTTTATATGCTGCTTGCAGTCTTCTTTATTCGTGAATCTTCCTGTGCTCTCAACAACACAGTCAATCTTAAGTTTTTTCCATGGAAGCTTTTTTGGCTCTTTTTCAGCTAAAACCTGCACTTCTTTTCCATTAACAATTATATTTTTTCCTTTGATGTCAATAATACCGTTAAATCTTCCATGAACAGAATCATGCTTTAACAAGTGGGCTAATGTCTTTGCATCTGTCAAATCATTTACAGCGACAAATTCAACAGCAGGATCATCTATCCCTGCTTTTAACACCATCCTTCCTATCCTGCCAAAACCATTGATAGCAACCCTAATCATTAAAATCACCCCTTAAGAAATTTTTTGTTAATATTCTATTATTTAAACTTTATTATTTAAACTTTAATCTCATTAATGTATTTTAAAGCATTATCCAGGAATATTTTTCTTTGTTCTTCTGAATAATTGCCGGTTGCCATCAATATATTATTAGCAGCTTTATCAAAAGGCTCTTCCTCTTTACCCAAGGTATGTGAAGTAAATACTTTCTTCTGTAGCATCCTAAATTCCAAATTAAGGATTTTAACTTTTTTAAATTCTCTTTTTTCAGCTAATAAATACATCCTCAGCAATAATCTCTTTAATTTTTGCTTATCACTCATATTATCTCCTGTTTTGATTTTTATTTATATATTTTTACTTTTCAATCCAAAAGATTAATAAATACTATAAATACATAACTTAATTAAAAAAAAAAAAAAAAAAGAGAAAATGTCTTTTTTACTAACAGAACTTCAAAAAATACAAAAAAGATACAAATATCTTCCTGAAAAAGAGATAAAGAAACTATCAAATAAATTAAAAATACCTATCTCGCGAATATACGGCATTCTGACATTTTATTCAAAGTTCTATACTGAAAAACAGGGAAAATATATAATTGAGATATGCAACAGCCCAAGCTGCTATCTAAACGGCTCTCTTGATCTTATAAAATTTATAGAGAAGAAATTAAAGATAAAATCAAATCAAACAACAAAAGACGGAAAATTTTCCTTGCATATCTCTTCATGCATTGGTTGCTGCGACAAGGCTCCTGCAATGTTAGTTAATGGCAAGTTATATGGAAATTTGACTAAGGAAAAAATAAAGGATATATTACAAAATTAAAATGAAATGGGTTAAGTTCATAACAAGGAAATATACAATGTTAGAGCATTGGCTAATCACAGAATCTTTATCAAAAGAAAATACTTCTATTCCTGGAATTTATTATAATGGAGTTATAGACATCTCTAGGAAAGGCCTTGTTGATGTTTATATGTTAAAAGAAGATGAAGAAAGAAACAAGAAATGGGTTATAGATTCGGTGAAAAAGGATTCTAGGTTTTTAGATAGGATTCTAAAAAAAGGTTTGAATGAGACTAAAAAGCTTTCTAAACTTCCTACTCATTTACTAAATAATATACCTAAATTATCAGATAAAAAAATTATAGAAGAATTATACAAATTAAAACAGATGTTTTTTGACTACAGCGGTTATCTTGATTTAATACACCATATAGAAAAATCTGGTGTTAAAATTAGTGAAAAAAATATTAAAGAAATTTCAAAATTTAATGATTTTAGAAAAGAAACTTTTATGGGCTACTTTAAATTCTTAAGAGAGTTAGCAAAAAGAATTGTAGGAAAAAAAAAAAAAAGTCAAATGATATCTCTTATTTAACTTTTTCAGAAATTATTAATTTACTAAGGGGTAGGTTAACATATAATGAAATAGATAATTTACAAAAGAAAAGAAAAAAACATTATATTGCAAAAAGGATTAATGGCAAGGAAGAGATTATCATGGATAATTTTGAAGAAGAATTTAAAAAAATTAAAAAAGATATAATAGAAGAAGAGATTAGCGAAGAAATAAAAGGCATTCCAATAAATAAGGGTATTGTTAAGGGCGAAGTAAGGGTAATAAACCAAACAACACAATTGAAAGATATTCCCAAAAGAAAAATAATTGTAACAGCAATGACAAAACCAGATATGACTCCTTTCTTAAAAAAATCAATTGCGATTATTACAGATGAAGGGGGTATATTATGTCATACAGCGAATGTTGCTAGGGAATTTGGAATAATTGCGGTTATAGGAACTAAAAATGCAACTAAAGTTCTAAAGAGCGGAGATTTAGTTGAAGTAAATGCAAACAAAGGAACTGTGAAAAAATGCAAATCCTGAGAAAAACAGAGCAAAAAGCTTATGCTAAAGCGCTTAAGCTAGGAAGGAAAGGAGTAATTAAATTAATAAAAAAAAAAAAAAATACTGGAAGAGGAGGAGCTGGATTTCCAACAGGAGAGAAATGGGAAATGGTATCAAATGCCAAATCCAGTGAGAAATATGTCATATGCAATGCAGACGAAGGAGAACCAGGAACATTTAAGGACAGATTTATTTTGATGAATAATCCAGAGCTTGTTATTGAAGGTATTTTAATAGCCAGTTATGCTGTTAATGCCAAGCAGGCATATATATATCTAAGGGGAGAATATGAATATTTAAAAAAAAATTTAGAAAAGGTTATTAAAAAAATTAAAACAAAGGTAAAATCTAAAGCAAAGATAGATATAATCCTTGGAGCAGGAGCTTATGTATGCGGAGAAGAGACAGCTATTATCGAATCAATCTCTGGAAAAAGAGGCCATCCCCAGCTAAAGCCGCCATATCCTGTAACAAAAGGACTTTTTGATAAGCCTACTCTAGTAAATAATGTAGAAACACTTGCTAACATCCCATTAGCTATTATATTTGATGATTATAATCCTGATTTAAGGCTGCATTCTTTATCAGGAAATGTTTCAGAGCCAGGAATTTATGAGCTTCCTTTGGGAATAAAACTCTCAGAATTAATCAGGCTTGGAAATCCTAAAAAAAAGATTAAGGCAGTTTACTTTGGCTGTTTTGGAGGATGCATGCCTTATTCTGATGATATTGAGCTTTCTCCAGAAAAAATATGCGGAGAGGATTGTATGCTTGGATCATGCAGTGTGATTGCTGTTGACGAGGATCAAAGCATTGTTGATTTGGCAACAAACATCGCAAAGTTTTATGAGTTTGAGTCATGCGGAAAATGCACTCCCTGCAGGGAAGGCACAATGAGGATAATGAACCTATTGCAGAACCTTTCTCTGGGCCAGGCAAAGAAAAAAGATTTAGATACTTTACAGGAACTTTCTGAGGTTATTAAAGAAACCTCTTTATGCGGTCTAGGGCAGACCTCAACACAGCATCTGCTTACAGCTTTAAAATATTTCAGAAAAGAATTTGAGGAAAAATGCAGATAAAGATTGATGGAAAAAAAATAAACTGTAATCCGAATAAGTCGCTGCTTGTTACATTAAATGAAGAAGGATTTAAGATTCCCAGCTTATGCTACCAGGAAGGACTTAGGGCAGAAGCTAGATGCAGATTTTGTTTAGTTGAAATAAAAGGAAAATTAGTAACATCATGCACGACATTTCCTAAGAAAGGAATGGAGGTGATAACAAATTCTGAAAAAGCAGAAAGAGCCAGAAGAATTAATGCAGAGCTTCTTATGTCAGAGCATATTGGCAAGTGCTTTGAAGAAAATGAAAGGCATGATTTATGCAGGATAATAGAGGAAATCGGATTAAAAGAAATAAGATTTGATCCAACAAGAAAATACAAAGCAGAGCTAGGAACATCTGTATTAAGGGATAACAATCTCTGCATTAACTGCGGAAGATGCGTTCAAGTATGCGCAGATGTTCAGTCAACCTATGCAATTGATTTTGCAAGAAGAGCTCATCACGAGCATGTTACCCCTTATTTTGAACATGACTTAAATGATGTCGCATGCACAAAATGCGGGCAGTGCATTGCAGCATGTCCTGTTGGGGCTATAAGCGAGAGAGTGCATATAAAAGAGGTTTTGAAGGTTCTTAAGGATAAAAAGAAGCATGTTGTTGTGCAGACAGCTCCTTCAATAAGAGCTTCTTTAGGAGAAGAGTTTGGTATGCCTCCTGGCTCATTAGTTACAGGAAAGATGGTTGCTGCATTAAGAAAATGCGGATTCCAAAAGGTATTTGATACAGACCTTGGAGCAGATATGACTATAATGGAGGAGACTTCTGAATTTTTGAGAAGATTAAGCAGAAAAGGCCCTTTTCCAATGATAACTACTTGTTGCCCTGCCTGGATAAAATTTATGGAGCATTTTTATCATAAGCTACTGCCAAATATGTCCTCCTGTAAAAGCCCGCATGAAATGCTTGGAATATTGGCAAGCACTTATTATGCCAAAAAGATAAATGTTGCAAGAAAAAATATAATTGTTGTTTCTGTAATGCCATGCACAGCAAAAAAATTTGAATCTACAAGGCCTGAGTTAAAGAGCGACGTTGACTATGTCTTAACAACAAGAGAAGCAGCGCAGCTAATCAATTATTTTAAGATTGATTTTAAAAGCCTTAAAGATGAGGATTTTGATCCTGTTTTGGGAATATCTTCTGGAGCAGGGGTTATCTTTGGAGCAACAGGAGGAGTTATGGAAGCTGCTCTAAGGACTGTTTATGAATTTGCTGAAAAAAAAAAATTAAAGAAAATTGAATTTAAGCAGTTAAGAGGAATGCAGGGAATAAAATACGGAACAATTAAAATTAAGAACAAGACAATAAGATATGCAGCTGCAAATGGGCTGGCTAATGCAAGGGAATTATTAAAAAATTACAAAAAATATCATTTTATAGAGGTTATGGCATGTCCAGGAGGCTGTATTGGAGGGGGAGGACAGCCTTTGCCTTCAACAAAAGAAATAATTGAAAAAAGAATGAAAGCAATATACAAA